>ERZ772957.1533-NODE-1533-length-14826-cov-6.560490_pt1 | contig 14826 bp, 3 predicted proteins | sample MGYA00580682_ERZ772957 | MGnify/ENA primary metagenome ERZ772957 (study PRJEB29015, sample SAMEA2737921) | human oral metagenome | biome: human oral; feature: human-associated habitat; material: dental | place: China | collected 2025 ...
GATCTGGAGTAGTTAGCGTTTATGCTTGAAAGCTTAGAATTTGAATACCTTACTATATTGTTGCTTATGTCATAGGGATTGTCCGGATCGGAGGTTGTTTTACTGCCGCTTATGCCTATACCTGCCCCTATGGAGCTAGATTTGCTATCGTAATTATAGCTATCTCGCAGGCTTGCTAGGCTTAGATCATGTCCTACCTTTAAAGCTAAAGCGTTATCCGCTCTAAGGTTAGCTCCTTTTATTAAAGCGTCGTTACTAGCTAAGGCGTATATATTATGTCCTGCATAAACTTTAGCATTATTATGGCTAAGGCTTTCCTCTTTCATATTGCTTTTAGAGTAATCAAGCCCTGCGCTTCCTCCTCCGCCTCCATACATAGTAGCAGATACTCTTCCGCTTAGGGTTTTAGAGCTTTGTTTAGCTTCATAGCTATCTTGGGAAGCTTCGATAAATAGATTATGAGTGTTTAGATATATATCATTACTAGCATATAAATTTGAGCCTTTGATATTTATAGCGGTATCTTTATTGCTATCAGTTAAAATTTTAATATTATTGCCGCTAAGATTAGAGGCTACGGAGTTACTTGATTTAGAGCTATCTTTGGAAGTGGTTCCGCTAAGCTCTGCAGAGGCGCCTACGCTAAAGCCCCAAGTAACCCAGCTAGAGGATGCGGCAGATCCTTGAGAGATGAGGGCGGCGGTTTTAGAGGCTACGTTGGCAGTGGCTAGAGCGATATTTGATAGATAGTATTTCTCCTCATCCTTTACGTCCTCTATTATGTTTTGTAGGTCTTCGATATCGGAGTAGTCTATGCCTACCTCTTTAGCCTTATAGCGGTTCTTTAACTCGACAAGCTTGTCTTGTAGAGCATTTTTCTGATCCTTATACTCCTTATATTGCTTTTTGGTCTGATTGAGCTGTTTTATCGCTTCTTGCAAGGCGATAGCCGCAGGAGCGATCTGGGCGTATTCGTTTTGAACGGTAAGGGAGAGGGAAGATTCCAGATGCTTAGAGTTAGATGAGGAGCTTGCGGTATCGGTGGAATTTATTATATTTATATTTCCATCTTTGGATATTAAGTTAAGATCCTCTTCGGCCTTTAGGTTTGAGCCTATAACGCTTAGGCTATTATCCCCTCTAAGAGTTATATTTTTAGCTTCCATATTAGAAGAGACGGCCTTCGTGCCGTATGAGCTCATATCCGATTTATCGTATGAGGCATCGGCTAGCTTTACTTTAATGCTCGTATCCTTCTTAAGTTCGTCTAAGGACTTAGGCTTCATCTGACTTAGGATATCTTTTACTTTAGCAACAGATACAGAGGTGCTTTTTTGCAAGCTTTGTTCGCTATATTCGTTAGCGGCTGCGGATATAGTTAGGTTTTTGGTATCTATCTTTATATCTCCGCCCGCTTTCATATTTGAAGTTATAAAAGCTGTAGGAGAGTTTAAGCTTATATCGCCCGCAGCTTTGATATCGGATAGTTTAGATATACCTTCCTTTACCTGCTTGCTATTATAATCCGACCTATATATCTCAGTAAAGGTCTTGCCGCCTATCTTTTCTACTCCTATAGCAGCTATAGCATTTTCCGGAGCTATGATAGATGCTGCTACCAAACCGGAATATGTTAGAACCGATATAGGGTTGAATCTTGTTCTTTTATGGGCGCTTAGCTCCTCTTTATACTCCTTGGTCGCTAGGATATTTATGGAATTTCCCGCGCCTAAGTTTAGATTGCGCCCGCTTGAAATATCCGCGGATATTAGGCTTAGATCGTTCTTTGCTCTTAAGTTTATATCTCCCGTTTCGCTCGATAGGGAGGAGCTTTGCAAATTTCGTTTATAAAGCGAGTGCATATCCATACTAGCTTTTAATCCGCCCAAAGAGGATTTGGAGCTATTTTTATAGTTTAAGAAGTTATAGCTTAGAGGCGATATATTTATATTGTTTCCCGCCTGCATATCTATAGCCTCTTTAGCTTTTAACGTAGAGCCCGCTATATTGATATCCGCTTCTTGCGAGCTAAGCATTATATTTTTAGCGCTTATGCTGGTAGGTACTACGCTTTGATTTAGAATTTTAGTAGTAGTGCTTTTTTTGGATAAAAAGCCGCTTTCTTTAAATTTGCTCTCGTAATAAGCGCTATCGATATCGCCGCTTAGATTTATAGAGTTCTTTGCCTGCAGCAAAGCATCTCCGCCGCGCGCATTAATATCCGCTCCGCTTATGGCTATACCGCCTGCTTTTATTAAGATATTATCTTTGGCGTTAAGTTTAGAGCTTGTATTCTTAACGATATCCTCTTTATAATATCCCCCTTTGCTTTTAAAGTTATAGCTTAGCTTCTCCTTCGCGCTATTTATGTTTACGTCCTTTGCGGCGTTTAGGATTAAATTTGAAGCAGAGTCTATGCTTGCTCCGCTTACGGTTATATCACGAGCTGCATTTAATGCTACGCTGCCCTCGGTAGATTTTATATTTGAGATAGTGCCTATATAGGTGCTGCTTTGATCGCCGTAGGCTCTATTTAGGTTTATCTCTTTACTTAGAGTTTTATGTACTATATCTCTGCCCGCGTTTAAGTTTACGCTGCGTCCTTGTATCAAAGAGGATGCGTTTATTATATCCTTTTTGGCTGATATGCTTAGGGTGTTTGCGGCGATGATGGAGGCGGAGTTTAAATTTGATACGCTGCCCGCTTTGAGGCTCATATTAGAGCCCGCGTAGATTATCCCTTCGTTTCTAAGATCGCCGTTTACGCTTAAATTTATATTGCCTCCTGCGTATATCAAAGAGGGTGCGGAACTAAGTAAGGTACCGTCATCCTCCTCCGAAGAGTTCAAGGATGTCCTTTTTTTATCATAAAGTAAACTTAGCTTATTGTGCATATATGAAAAATCCGGTATCAGCTCGCTATAAACGTAGAAGGTATTATAAAATTTACTGCTTATAGGCGAAAAGAGATTGTTTATATAGCTAGGCCTAATGATATCTTGCATATCCGCTTCATTATTAAGGCTAGGCGCGAGATCGTTTTTATCGAGATTTAAAGCGTTAGGATTAAGGAGCCCCTTGCCTATTAGGGAGTAATCTATTTTAGAAAAAGCTTCCTTTATAAGAGTAGGAGCGTTAGCAGAGTTTATCTGCTCGTCCGAGTTTAAATTTGAAATATCGCCCGCGTAGCCTTTTATATCTTTTTTAGCTCCTATTATGGAGGCAATAGCAGGCTGAGAGTAGTAGATATTCTTTTGGTCGCTATAGCCGCCATGCATTTTGCGCTTTTTGCCTCTCCATCTATACTCCGCCTGGCTCGTTATACTATGATTTAGACTTAAAGAGCGGTTGTTTAGACTCTTTACATTTAAGAGCAGATCGTTATAGGCATAAATTACGCTCTTATCGTTATTTAGCTCATCTACGTTAAGATTGCTATCCGCTCCAGAGATTATGTTTGAGCTCATAAATTTACTTAGGCTATCTTCAGTTATATACTCTTTATTGATGCTGTAGCTTATCTGCCTTAATCTCTCCTTCTTATGAGGCTTGCTTCTTCTTATGCCAAAGAGGTTGTCTTTTAAATTTAACGTTATAGCATCATATAGCCTAGTATCCTCCCCCGGAAGCCTGGTGTTTTTATATAAGCTTAATACGTATAGATTCATATCCTGCTCGCTAAGCTCCTCCATGATCTTAGCGTTTAGCTCGTCCTGGCTAATATTGGGATTTTGCTTAAGGATGCGCTCTTTTATCTCGGCTGCATTGACCTTTAAAGGTATGGCTACGCCGCTACAACCCCAACCATCCCCATTGCAGGTAAAATCTATATTATAACCGGTGCTTTGAACCCTCTTTACGGGCTCGTTAACCGAGCGGTTGTTTAGCTTTTTAGCGCCGATATTAAGAGCGCCCCTTGCATATATCAAAGAGGAGGCGTTAGTTATCTCGTCTGCCTTGCCCTCCCCGCCTCTTTCATTAAAAATATTTAAATTTCTTTGAGAGATGATGTTAGATAGCGCTTCGTTGCTAAGAAAGCTCGTATTTATAACTATATCCCCTCCGCTAAGCATATTGGACGCGTCTTGATTGATGATATTTTTAGCGTTTAAAGCCATGCCGTTTTGCGCATAGATGAGAGCTTTTTTATTGATTAGGCTTTCAGAGTTTGTTATCAGCTCGTCCCCTGCGATTAAAGAGCCTAAATTTAAAATTTGCTCCTTTGCTTTTAAAGCCAAATTTCCAAGCGCCGCTATGATGCTTTCGTTTTTGATACCCTTTGCGTTTATGATCAGATTTTTATTGGAGATCAACTTTTGCAAGACGATGAAGCTTCCCTGTAGGTTTAAGTGTATATCGCCGCTTGCGTAGATCCCTCCGTTATAGCTCAAATCCTCCTTTAGCCCCAGATATAAACTGCTGTCCGAGTTTAGCTTACCTAAAGCGCTTAGACTATCTAAGCTTAAGGCAAGATCTCCTTTGGAGCTTATAAGTCCCTCTTCATTATTAAGAGCGCCTTTGTTTATGATTAAATTTTCTCCGCTTAGGATAGAGCCCTTGGAATTATCTATGCTGTCGTAGCCCAAAAGAACGCCTCCTAGGGAGATGATCTTTGAGCTTTCGTTGCGTAGATTGTTGCCGCGCAAACTTAAGCCCTCTTGCACTATAAAGGTAGAATCCGCGAGGTTATAAAAATTTGGAATTTCAGAATTCAGCGCCCTTAATACCATCAAGCTGTTATCGTTTAAAAGGCTATCTTTTATATCCAAATAGCTTTCGTTTGAAAGTATCGCTCCGCCTATATTTGATATGTGCTCCGCGCTTATTACGCTAAGCTCATTTTTGGAGGGAGGAATAACTCCCGCTTTGGAAGGGTCTTTGGTATCGTCCAAGCCCAGCTCATTTAGCCTTTCGCTCTTAGCCGCTCCTATTACGGATCTATCTTTGTTGCTTAGGCTTTTAGCCTCTATCTTTAAGGCGGAGCTTGAGCTTATGGTGCCTTTTATATTATCTAGTCTATCCGCTTTTAGCTTTAGAGTATTAGCCTGTATATTTCCTCTGTTTTCTACCGAGGAGCCTTTTATATCCAGATTGGAGGCTGAAATTTTAGAGCCCTTTTGGTTGGAGATGGTCTTTGAGCTGATTTGAGTCTGTCCGTTGGAACCCAGCTTTCCTTCATTTATCAGATCTCCGTTAGCGTCTATCTTTAAAGAGCTGTCCGCTAAGATAGCCCCCTTATTATTGATGCCCGCTCCATCTTTAGTAGATATTATATTTATCTTGCCCGCGTACATTCCTCCTAGGGCTGAGGAGTCTATGGATACGCCCTTAGGATGCGATCCCCCTTCTTGCTCGATTTTTAGATTATCCTGCCTCAATCCAGAGTTTGTATTTTTTAAAGATACCTTACCGTCCGTCGCTACTACGTTTATCTCGTTTGCGTAAATTTTACCCTCCAGCTTTAGGCTATTAGATATTACGTTGAGATAATCTCCGTTATCGTTTAGGCCGTCCGCTCCTATATTTATAGAGCCGTCCTTGCTTATGTTTAGGGATTTAAGATGTCCGTTTTCATAGGTGGGTTTGGCGGTACTTAACGTAGTGGAGGAGGAATTTATTATGGTAGCGCCGTTTACGTTGATGCCGCTAGGATTAGCGATGATAAGATCGGCTTTTCTGCCCGCTATCTCAATATTACCCTGTAAATTTGAAGGAAGAGGCGAGTTTACCTGATTGATTATAAGCTTAGCTTCGCCGCGATTGAGTCTCGGATTTGGCGGTATGTAGCCCGCCGTTTTACTTATGGCTCCGCCTTGAGAGTTATTAAATACCGTGCCCTCTTTAGGAGTGTTAAATTTAGAGTATTCGTTGATAGAAACCCCTCTATCGTTAGGAGAGGCTATATCTATCTGAGTAGCGGGAGCATTCGGAGTTTGAGACACCGAAGCTTTATGATTTGCCGCAGCAGAGCTATCGGGGATAATCTCGCAATATGAAAAACAGGGAGCTAACAAGCTAAGAAGCAAAAGAGCGGCAAGGCGTTTCTTTGCTTGGGTAAAGACGCCGAAATATCCTTTTGTATCAGTAGAAGCGCCAAGTCGCCCCGAGCCATTAAAAATAGAGCTTAAACATAAAATTTGCATACTAATAACCTCCGATTGCGATGGGTTTATATCTTAAATTTCTTGAATACTTTCTTAAAAAAATAGTAAATTTAGGATATTTTATTTAAAATTTATTTGAATTAGCTTTGGAGTTCGGTCTGGGCGCAGGATTGCTATTTCTCGGCTCTTAGTATAGCGTATCTGCGCTAAAATAGTTAGCTAAATTTAGCAAGTGTTATATAGTCTTCGTTTATATTAAACGCCGCAAGAAGCGCCGATAAAATTTCGCTAAATTTAAAAGTCATAGCTTAAAGAGAAATTTAAAGCAGGACTATCCGTTTTAAAATTTTCCGGTTTACTAATAGGAAAAGCCACCAAAAGATCATAGGTAAAAGAGCCTGAAATATTTCCTCTAAGGCCTACGCCTCCTCCGCTAAGCATTTCACCCTCTGCGGGATAATCTTTCCCCTTAGAGCTGAGTTTGCCGACATCAAAGGCTAGGTAAATGCCGTTATTTTTAAAATACTTATATTCCAAGGTATTTCTTATATAAAAGCCGCTATCTCCAAGCAGGCTCATCTGCCCGTCAAATCCTCTAACACTATAGTATCCGCCAATATTTAGCCTATCTATAGGGCTAAGATGGGTGCTAGCTCTTCTTGCGTAAAGCTCCAACTCGTAGCTTAAAGGGATAGCGGAGGATCTGGTTTTAAAATTTAACGCGGCGTTTATCAAATGGTACCTTGAGCTTCCGCCGCCGAAGTCTTCATCGGGCGCTCTTAAAGCGTTAAACGCCCCCGTGGATTTTAGGTACGAAAGCATCATCTCTACCGAAGAGTTATCAAAAAATACCTTGGATTTTAGCCCCGCCTCATAGCCGCCTTCGCGCTTTCTTTGGTTGCTAAGCTCATAATCTTGTATATAGTTTTTATACTTTTTTTGCCAAATTCTAAAAAACAGGGAATTTTTGGAGTTTTGATTTCTAAAATATACGTAGTTAAGATCCAAACTTCTTCTAACGCTGCTTCCGCTATAGGCATAAAGCTCATAAGCTCCGGGCACTATTTGATCATAGGTGTATCTGTTTTGCCAAAAGGATAGAGAAAAGTATCCAAAAGGTATACTAAAGCCCGCATAGTAGTTAGCCGATCGTCCGCTTTTGCTATCATCTCCTAAAGATTTTTTATCTCCTCTTAAAAAATTCCTACCGTAAGAAGCAAATACGCTCTCGTTTAATCCAAGCAAATTTAGGCCGTAAAGCATAGCCGCGCCTTGGTATTTGCCGCTAGATTTGGAGCCCAGATTATCCGCGCTTAGCCTAAGCAGCAAAGGAGAGCTTTGCTGCTTAGAGATATTGATATCGGAGTAGCCCTGCTTTGCGGAAGGGCTTAAGCTTATTTCCGCCTCGCTTCTCGAAGCGGCATTGAAATTTTCCATAGCCTGCTCCAGATCTCTTAAATTTAAAAACTCTCCCCTCTTATCGCCGCCAAATGCGGTAAAGATGCTCCTTTGATTCTTAGCTCTAGAGCCCGGCTCAAGCGAAATCTCGCCTATGCGTCCGGGATGAAGAGCCAAAAGAAGGGTGCCAGAGGAGATGTTTTGCTGAGGGATGGAAACGGACGTAGTGATAAAGCCTGCGGATATGATTTTGTTGTTATACGCTCTTGCCAGAGCTAAAATTTCATCGCTTCCCAAGCAGTCGCCGCTTTTAAATTTAAGCTCTTTTAGGGTGGAACTTAGAATTCTTTCAAACCCGGGCGGAACGGAATGATCGGAATTCGAGATAGGACCAATAGTCTTAGCGGAAGTTTTTACTTTCGCACGCCCCAAGTTTTCATCATTTGGTTTAGAGATAAGGACGCCCGAGCCAGCACCATCTTTGGGATTGACGGCTGGAGTTTTTGGATCATCTTTGTTTTTATATTCGTAATCCGCTTCGTTAAATTTAGAATTCGCGCTACTTTTCTGCTCGTTTTGCGCTTCTGCATTAATCAGTTTGATCTCATAAATTTTAAAGCAAATTCCTGCTTTCTTGGGCTCTGCGGTTGCGCTTGAAGCGGGAGACTCTTCGCTGCGTATGGTTATGAAGGGATCCTCGGCGCCCTGTCTAATTGATCTTATTCTTTGCTCTTCGGAGTTTATGGCGCCAGAAATATCGGTAGGAGTAGCCATTAACGCTTTAGGAGCTAGGCTTAAGCCTATAAAGATAGAGGCTAGAACAAGCTTGACGCTTTTAACGCCGCGGGGTTGCAAAGAGGCTCCTTTAAATTTACTATCGTCATAATAGAATAATGGTTTTTGATCAAACATCGATTGCTCCTATTCTTTACGATCGGAATATTGCCGCAAAAGAAAACTTTATAGCTTGAGCATGACAAAAGTGTCTATTGACTATATTCGCTTTTTATAGGCTTTGTCTTCCACTAGGAGCTATCGATTAAAACTGGTAATGATACACTAATTTTTTAAATTTTCGGGCAAGGCTTCTTGGATTTTAGTCTAATTGAGATTTTAAATTTTATTATGCCCATAATTTCGATTTTTAATATATAGTAGTTTCTCTTAAACCTACTGCATAGTCTAGCGTTTTTAAGATTTGAAATTTTTTTAAAAAATTTGAAAAACCCATGATGTAGGGCTTTTAAAAAAACTAAAAATAGAGGGAAAATTTGATAGATGGTGTCCCCGACAGGATTCGAACCTGTGGCCTCAAAATTAGGAATTTTGCGCTCTATCCTACTGAGCTACGAGGACAAAATCGGCAATTTAATCGCCGATAATATTCATAACATCGTCTAGTTTTTTGTGAAGATCTTTGTCGTTGATGGGCTTTGTCATAAAGTCATAAGCACCCTTATTTAAAGCCTCTCGTTTAGCGGTCTCGTCCGTCGTAAGGACAATGACGGGGATATGAGCTATACTTTCTCTAGCGTGAAGATTATCTAAAAATTCCAGCCCATTCATCACAGGCATTACGATATCTAATAAAATCAAATCAACGGGCTGAACTTCGAGTACAGCAAGGGCGTCCAAGCCGTTTTTGGCTTGGAGTATGGTTTGGAATTTGCCGTATTTTTTTAGCATAACTTCAAGTAGCTTTAAATTTATAGCGTCGTCATCAACCGTTAAAACTTTCAAATCTCTCATTTAAGACCTCATCCTTATATATATTTTTGTGCGAGTTTCTCAAGACCCGACTTGGTGATATTGTAACTAGCGACTTCGCTAAATAGTGGATTTTCATCGTTGTCGTTAGAAAACAGAACTAGCTTGGTCGCAGGCGCTTTTCGGCGCAAGCTCTCTAACGCCGCTAAGTCTAGCCCCGCTAGCTTTTTATCAATCAAAACAAGCTTATAGCTGCCCGTAGCCGCCATAGAAATAAGCTGGTCGAAATTGCCCGCAATTTCTACGTCTTTATACTGATGTTTTAATATGCTAGCAAAAATTTTACTTTCCATAATGTTTGCCTTGCATATAAGTATATCTTTTGTCGGCACACGCGCACCCTTAGCTTTCACTACGTCATCGGAAACTATACTTTTTTTAGGAACTAGCTTCATTATCGTCTTTGGCACTTTGACAGTTTTAATGACCGTCTTAGGTACCTGGCGTTTGACAAGCTTTTTAACCAGCTTCTTTGTAGTTCCACCGGCTGGCTCTGCATCAGATCGTTTATCACCGATAAAATTATCTAGCATTTGGGCTAAGATATCCTTTTTGATCGGCTTGGTGCAGTATTCGTCAAGCCCCGCCGCCATAAATTTCTCTCTATCGCCCTTTAGCGCATTGGCAGTAACAGCCACGATCGGAATATGACGGAGGTTATTCTCGTGCTCGTATTGCTTGATCTGCTTTGTGGATTCGATACCGTCCATAACAGGCATCGAAATATCCATAAATATGAGATCATAGTCGTTATTGGCTTTTCTGGCTTCCAGCGCCAAAAGTCCGTTTTCAACTATCGTCAAATTCATATTAAAGCTATTTAACGTATGCTTCATAAGCTTTTGATTGATCTCATTATCCTCCGCTATAAGAATTTTAGCGTTATATTTTCTATTGACCAAAGGTACATTTTCATCGGCAGGATTTCGCTCTACTGGCACTTCAACCTCTTCTTCGACTTCGACATCCTCTTCGACCATAATGGTTTCTTCCTGCTGCTCGTCTTCGTATACAGTGACGGGCACCTCGACCATCTCCTCTTCCTCAGGCTTCGGGATCACTACCGGTTCGACTTTTACGCTAACAGGCTCAATCTCGGGCTCTTCGACATGAACGTTTTGAGTAGCAGGCTCCACCTTCGGAATATCTACAGGCTCCGGCTCAATACTTGGCTCTTCGGCAGGAATATTTTGAGCTGCTGGTTCTACTACTGGCGTTACTGGCTCAGACTCGATATTTGAAGGCTCCTGTTTAACCTCTTCAAGTTTTGGCTCTATAGGTTTTAGTTCAGGCTCAATTGCTACCGGCTCTGGCTCAACAGCGATAGGTTTTGGTTCGATTATCTTTTCAGTTGGAATTTCAGGTTCTGAAAGTTTAACACTTGAAATTTCATCTTCATGAGCAGAAACACTTGAAGTATCAGGCTTCGAAGCTTTAGCGATAGGAATTTCAGGCTCGGTTTTAACGGCTACCGGAATTTCTTCTTCTACGCTTGGAATTTCAACCTTTTTGGCAGGCTCTTGTACCTTGGCGCTCGGTTTGATATCCGAAAGATCGATATCTATATCAGGAATTTCAATCTCAGCCTTAGGCGTCTCAATCTTAGCCTTTGGAATTTCTACTTTTGCAGGCTCAGCCTTTACTTCTTCTTCCTCTTTCTTAATCTTAGGAAGCTCTATTTCGATATCAGAAAGATCGATGCTAGGAGTTTCGGCTTTAGGAGCCTGGGTCTGCGTCGCATGTGTTTTGAGCCCCACAAAATCATCAGGAATTTCCAAAGATATAGGCTCATCGATATCGGTCTGGACATCCTTTGTGCTTGAAGGCTCTACCTTTGGCTTTTCTGCGCGCGGGATTACTATTTCAGGAATATCAATATCGATCTTTGGCGATTCAGGCTCTGTCTTTTCAATCTTAATATCGTTCATAGGCTCGATATCTATAGGCTTAATGACCGGCTCTTCCACCTTAGGAGCTTCTTTTTTGAGCTCTTGAGCAATACTAGGCTTACTAACAGCCTCCTCTTTATGCGCAGAATGAGCCTCAGCATCATGCGTACGCCTTCTGCTTTGCAAGATAGCGCGTAGCTCGTCTGCTGACGAAGTAGTAGCATGTCGTAATTCATCGAGCTTATTGATGATAGGTCTTTCTTTTACTACCGGCTCTTCCATAATCATTTCATCAGGGGCGATAGGCTTTTCTACCTCAGCATCCAGCTTAATCTCATGCGTCTGTGGAGCAAAATCCGATCTGCTTAGAGCAATTCCAGATTTTGAAATTTTATCTAGCGTCTTAACGAATTTAGTTAAGTTAAAAGGCTCTGTAAGGGTAAAAATTTTGGAATTTGAAATACTAATACTTTGAAGCTCTTTTGGCTTAAGAGTTAAGATCGTAGGCATACTCAATATATCGCTAACCTCGCCGTAATTCTTAAATCTAGTGATAAGAGCGTCATATTTGTTATTATTTTGCGCTGAGCGGAACTGCGCATTCGTATTAAATATCGAAATTTTACCGCCTAGCTTGCTGATATAATTTTTAACGATATCATTATACATCGTATCGGCGCTATCGGCTAAAAGCGCAAAATTTAACCCTTTGATACTTTCAAATACTGCGTCCGCATCGGTCTTTTGCGTCTCTTTAAAAGCAAGGGTGAAGTAAAATCTAGTACCCTTTCCTACGGTAGATTTGACCTGAAGCTTGCCGCCCATCATCGCTACGTATTTAGACGAAATCGTAAGTCCAAGACCCGTTCCACCATATTTGCGTGTGATCGTAGAGTCAGCTTGAGAGAAGGCGTTAAATACATTTGCGAGCTTATCTTCAGAAATTCCAATGCCGGTATCTTCTACGCTAAACGTTACGATCGCCTCTCCTGGAGCTTTGCTAGGCTCCCTTAAAATTTCAACTACGATAGTGCCATGCTCAGGCGTAAATTTGACAGCATTTGACATGAGGTTGATAAGAACCTCTTTGATCTTCGTGATGTCTCCGTATAGATGGTGCACGAGTGTAGGATCGATGTAGAGTAGGATGTCGATATTCTTTTCGGCAGCCTTGGCGACGTAAATTTCAACTGCACTTTCGAAATCTTGTATAGGATTAAATAAGATATCCTCAAGCTCGACCTTATTGCTCTCGATCTTAGAGACATCCAAAATGTTATTAATGATCGTTAGAAGGTTTTCGGACGATTTTTCGATAGTATCAACGTAATCGCGCTTTTCCTCGTCCAAATCGGTATTTTTAAGAAGCTCCGTAAAGCCGATGATGCCGTTAAGCGGCGTCCTGATCTCGTGAGACATATTAGCTAAAAAGATCGATTTTGCCTTGTTGGCATCCTCCGCAGCGCCCTTTTGATACGCAATCAGATCGAGCGCATCCTCGATAAGCGAATATGCCTTGTTAACGCCCTCACTAGTCCTAACGTCGATATGCTCGTGCTGATTCGTCAAATCGCCGATTCGGCTAAGCACGTTGCCGAGGTCGGTAACGTTCTGTCTTAAACGTCTTGTAATACCCAAGGCAAAAACGACCAAAATAGCCGCTAAAACCCATATGCCAAGAGCGATAAATAGGTTTCTTAGTCTTTGCGCTAGATAAGTATCGGCATGTGCCGCAAGCTCAGCATTGATCTTTTCAGAAATTTCGCTTAACTTTTTATATTTAAGTGTAGTAGAGGCAAACCACTCTTGAAAAGGCACGCTATAGTGTCCCTCATCCGCTTCTTGCTGCAATGTGGCTGAAATTTTAGCAGTTTCTCTTAATGCGTTTTGAAATTCCTCTCCGTCTAGAATTTTTAAAATCGCGGCTCTAGCATCAGATTCCGGCAAGAAGTAGTAATTAGGAAGCGAACTAGATAGGTTGAAGCTAGCCCAAGTCCTTAGCTGCGCCTGATTCATCGCCTTGCTACCAATAATGTATTCGATAATATAGTCACGCTCCGATGCGGTGGCATCCATCGCCTCATAAGTATTAAGCAACGAAACCGTCCAAACGGTAATATTTGAGCTTACAAGACCCTCTCTTAGCACTCGTTGGATTGTTTTTACATCATCATCGAATTTTTGAAAATATGAGCTGAAAAGCTCACCGAAGCTTTTGCTTTGAGCATCGACATCCCTTCTTACCTGCGGAAGCTTGTCTAATAAACCGTCTATATCGGTCTCGGCAGCCAAAAGCTCGTCATTACCGGTGCCGTAAGCGAAAATATCAAAAATAGTCTTTTTTACGACATTTTCACTGATATTTTTGCTTTCTTTATACTTTGCAAGCGCATCGTCGGTTTTTTTACGTTGGCCCGATAGAAGGGTTCCCATACCGGGGTTTCCCTCGCTACCCAAAAACGCTGAAGTGATACCGCGCTCTTTATCTACCTGCTCCACTAACGCCGCAAGATTGCTGTTTTTAGCAATCTGCTGCTGCAAAATTCCCACCCTGGCGTAATCCTGCAAAGAGATAAACAAGAAATATGATGCAAACGCGAAAATCAAAAGTAACGGGATACCGCTAACAAGTCTCAAAGCACTTGTAGTATTTAAATTCATACAAAATCCTTCAAAGCGCAGCTTACGCGACGTTAAATTTTATTCAACCGGAGAAACGAAGTCGCTTCCGTCACGCTAGGCGGAGACGATTTAGCCGTCCTGCAAAGTTAATGGGTGATTTTACTAAACAAATCTTTAAATATAGCTTTTTGCGTTAGGTTTTCGTTAATGATTGTTTAAAATTTTTTCAGCGGTTTGGATATTCGTAAGCGATCTGATCTCATCGAAGCTCGCCGCATAAATGCTCTCAAAATCGCCGTAAAAGTCCAAAAGCTTCTTCAGGCTTCCTTTGCTAACGCCCAAGCTTAGCAGCTTTGAGCTTTGCAGATCAAGCTTGCGTTTGCTCTTTTGGTGAAACGAGACCGCAAAGCGGTGTGCTTCATCGCGCAGGCGCTGAAAAAACTGAAGTTTCTTATCATCCGTAGGCAGCGAAAAAATCCCGCCCTTCGTGCAAATTTTATCTTTCGCGGCCCCCTTTGCGCGGTGAGCTTTAGCGTCGATCTTCTCTTTTGAAATAGCGATTATATCGACGTTTGCCCCGACGCTGCAGATTATTTCCTCCGCCAAGTTTAGCAAAGCCGTTCCGCCGTCGATGAGCCACAGATCTGGCGCCGCAAGCTCGTCAAATTTAAGCGCGCGGCTAGTTAGATACTCGCGCATCTGATCGTAGTCATTATTTGAGCTAAGGTGCTTGTGGCGGTAATTTTGCTTGTTAAACTCGCCGTCTTGAAAGCTTATCATAGCCCCCACGGCCGCGGCGCCGAACATATGCGAATTGTCGAAAACTTCGATATTTACGGGCAAATTCGTAAGATTAAAATAATCCTTCAGCTCCTGCAAAAATGCGTAATCGTGCGTTTTTAGATGTTTTTTGATATTGATCTCGCAGTTTTGGTATGCGATCTCGCAAATTTTACGCTTCTCGCCGATTTTCGGCGCGTAAATTTTAAACGCTCTTTCGTGCCGCTTGGATAAAATTTCGCATACCAGATCCGCATCGTCAAACT
>ERZ772957.1534-NODE-1534-length-14823-cov-8.995599_pt1 | contig 14823 bp, 18 predicted proteins | sample MGYA00580682_ERZ772957 | MGnify/ENA primary metagenome ERZ772957 (study PRJEB29015, sample SAMEA2737921) | human oral metagenome | biome: human oral; feature: human-associated habitat; material: dental | place: China | collected 2025 ...
ATATGCGTTGTAATATGCAGTACTTCGCGCATAGAAGTCTCCTTCACTCGAACACAAACGGGCTGACAAACTCATCCAGCGGAGGAAACAGCGCATCCCGTGCCGACAGAATAGGATGGGCAGCGTTCCACGGAATTCCTGCCGAATCCCATCGCACACCTGCATCACAGTCCGGTGCATAGACACTCGTTACCTGATACATCATCAATGCATTTTCACTGAGCACATAAAAGCCATGTGCCAACCCTTTCGGGATATAGATCATTGTGCCCTCTCCCGCGCACAGATGAAAGAGCTCGTGCTGTCCATACGTCGGCGAACCGCAGCGCAGATCGACAACCGCGTCCAGGACTTCCCCCTGTGCACAATAAACGATCTTTTCATGATCCATTGGTGGGGTCTGAAAGTGAAGTCCGCGCAAAACACCACAATGGGAAACGGAAAAATATTCTTCCGCAAAGGACGTGGGGAGCCCCAATCGCCGAAACTCCTCAACATGAAAGGTCTTGATGAATATGCCGCGCTGGTCTGCACGTACAACGGGACGAATTCTCAGACATCCGGGCAGCGAGGTCTCCTCTGCATCAAACATACTTACGCCTCCTCACAGCGGCACAACAGTACAGAGCCCGAGCACAGACTCCACCGACCGTCCCATCCTGCGCTCGAATTCTGCTTTCATCGCAAACAGCTTCCGCCAGCGCGGCATCGAAGTATGATCTACGCCATAGCGGAGCATGATATCCATCATACGCCGTTCAATCGCCACAATCCCCTCATGGGTCGCCATCGCGTCGCAAAGCTGAATGAGCTGATCATACAGTGTATAGGTTCGCTTCTGCAGAAAATGATCCAAAAACGCATAATCCTCATCGCTCAGATCCCATCCTCCGTTAACGCCCGTGATGTCCTGCACGGGAAAAGAATGCGTCAGGCATATCTCTGCAGCCTCTGCATCGCCCTCTGCCAGCAGAAAGCGATAGCCTAGGATCACATGATTCATGCCCATATCGCCAAATCTGCGTCCAATATCGTGCAGAGCGCCAAGAACAAAGGCACGTTCCGCATCCAGTTCTTCGATATGGACAGCGATACGCTCCGCCGCCGTTCCTACGGCAAGCGAATGGGAAATCCATCCGCCATTGTTGAGAGCACGCGCTTGATCCAGATGGCACAAAGCGTCCCTGCGTGAGATTTTCACATTTGACCTCTTCCGCACACAATGATGGAATCACTGATAAAATGCGGTCTGCCAGATTGGCGTAGATTTTTTGTCCGATTAAGGCAGCAAACCGGACGCATAGCAGAGGCTATGTGGAGGATTTGCTAACGATAAGCGGGCGAAAAAGATGCGTCAAGATGGTCGTGCCGAATTTATCAGTGCTTCCCAAGATATCAGTACTTCCTTAGCTGCGCAGGGCACGGCGTTTGAGGACGTAGTTCCACACGGTGACGATGCCGGCGGCAATGATCTTGGCGAGCATGTAGTAGACGCTGAGTCCGTCGACGAGCACCCACATGAGGAGCTGGTTGAGGGCAAGTCCTGCGATGCTCGAACCGAAGAAGAGGATTTTCGCGCGGCGCGTTTCGGCGGATGCGCCATGAAAGACGTAGATGAGGCAGAGACGATAGTTGACAAAGACGGAGATGCTGAAGGAGATCCCCGACGAGAGGAGATAGTAGAGCCCTGCATACTCTGTGAGGATGTAGAGCAGTCCGTAGTCGAGCAGGAAGCAGCCGCCCCCGACGAGGAGGAAACGGAGAATTTCGTGAAATCTGGATGGCATGGGTCACCTCGGAGGATTGAACTGCGGCGTGAATATCGTCTGCTGTTTCTGCATGCTGCACAGAGGCACTTGCTCTGCTAAGGTTCACTTAGGAACATGGTGCTCTCTTGCTTCGATATATTGGTGCAGAAGGATGATCATACGATATCGCCGCTGAAGAAAGGAATCCTATATATGATACAAAAGTTTTTCCGGTTGTTCAAGTCGCCCCTTGTTCTTCTGCTCGGCATGGCACTCTTCCTCGGCGGGTGCGGGGGGGATGTGACGGCGGAGGAGACGCGGATCGTGATGGGGACGGTGGCACGTTTGACCGTGCGTGCGGATGAGATCACGTCGCAGGCGGCGCTGCGGGACGGGATGGCGGTACTTGCTGCGGTGGAGGAGGATGCGGACGGTGCGGTGCTCGCCCGTGTGGAGGCGGCGGCAGGGACGGGGGAATGGACGGAGGTGCCGTCCGGGCTCTATGAGACGCTTGCCCTTGCGCAGGAGATGGCGCGCCAGTCGGACGGCGCGTTTGATATCACTTCGGGCACGCTGACGGAGCTGTGGGATGCGGCGCGTGCCGCACAGTATCCGCCGACGGCGGAGGAGGTCGCCGCGGCGCGCGCACACGTCGATTGGCATGCGCTTGAGCTGCGAAAGCGTGCCGCTGATGATGGAGATCACACGGAGGTGCGGCTTCTGCGCGCGGGGATGAAGATCGACCGCGGCGCACTGATCAAGGGCATGGCACTCGATGGCATCGCGCGCAGCTGGGCGGCAGGCGGCGCAGTGAATGCTCTTGCCGATCTCGGCAGCAGCTCGATTCTCGCGTGCGGCGTGAATGCGGAGGGGGAGCCGTGGCATATCGGCATCCGCAATCCGCGCGGGGAAAGCCGCAGCGATCTCGCTGCGGCAGCGCAGCTCTCGGATGCCATGCTCTCCACATCGGGCGACGATGAGCGGTATTTCCTCTGCGAGGGGCGGCGGTATCATCATCTCGTCGACCCGCGCACGGGCTGTCCCGCAGAGACGGGACTCGCGTCCGTCACCGTCATTCTGCCGCAGAATGCGATGGCGGGGACCGCGTGGGCAGGGCATGAGGGACAGCTCTCGGATATGCTCTCGACGGCAATCTTCGTCATGGGCGCGGAGCGTGGGCGCAGGCTCCTCTCGGAGATTCCGGGTGCACAGCTCATCTTGATTGGGACAGATGGACATGTGATCGAGTGACAAAAAGGCCTGCCATTCGGAAGCGTATTCCGAAGGCAGGCCTTTGCTGCAGAGAAGGTCACCCGATCTGTGTGACGTGGCTGACGTTGAAGCCCTTTGCCGCGAGACGCTCCCTGACTGTCTCCACATCCGGTATGTCGGCGCGGATGATGATGTCGTAGGTGCCGCTCGGCTGGGGGATGGTGACCATGCTGTCGATACTGATGTCAAGATCGGCGAGTATGGTGGCAATGTCGCGGAGGACGCCCTTGCGGTCGGTGACCGCGATGGTCAGGCGCGTCTTGCCGCTGTCGAGTCCCATGATGGTGACGAAGGCGCGGAAGATATCCGTGGAGGAGATGATGCCGACGACTTTGCCGATCTCGGAGAGGACGGGCATGCCGCCGATCTTTTCGCGCGCCATGATGAGCGCCGCTTCCTCGATCGTCGTTGTGTCGGTCACGGTGATGACGTTCTTCTGCATGACGTCGGCGACCTTGATCTTCGAGAGCAGGGTGCGCAGCTCAAAGCGGTCGAGCGTGGTTGCTGCCGAAGGCGAGGCACGCAGGAGGTCGCGGTTTGTGAAGAAGCCGACGAGCTTTCCGTGCTCGACGACAGGCAGGCGGCGGAAATGCCCCTTGTCCATGATCTTTGCCGCCTCGTCGATCCCCACATCGGGGGCAATGGTGATGGGGTTCTTGGTCATGCAGTTGGCAACAAACATAATGCTCCTCCTTGCAGGGATGAATTTGTATATTACTGTAATATTCGCGCTTTAGGGCGTGTTTTCCTTCTTTTCTTATCCGCCCAGATAGGCCTTGCGTACCTCCTCGCTCGCAGCAAGATCCTTTGCGCCGCCCGAGAGCGTGATGCGTCCCGTCTCGAGAACGTAGGCACGGTTCGCGATGGAGAGCGCCATATTGGCGTTCTGCTCGACGAGCAGGATGGTCGTGCCCGCCTTGTTGATGTCAACGATGATGGAGAAGATTTCCTTGATGAGGAGCGGCGCAAGCCCCATCGACGGCTCATCGAGGAGCAGGAGACGCGGACGGCTCATGAGTGCGCGTCCCATGGCGAGCATCTGCTGCTCACCGCCCGAGAGCGTGCCCGCCTGCTGGGAGATGCGCTCCTTCAGACGCGGAAAACGCGTAAAGACCATCTCCATGTCGCTCGCGATGCCGTCCTTGTCATTGCGGATGAAGGCACCGAGTTCGAGATTCTCGAGGACGGTCATATCGGCAAAGATGCGCCGCCCCTCGGGCACCTGTGAGATGCCGCGGCGTACGATGTCGTGGGCGCCGAGCCCCGCGATGCCCTGTCCCTCAAAGTCGACGGCGCCGCTCTTCGGAGCGATCAGCCCCGAGATCGTGCGCAGCGTCGTGGACTTGCCCGCACCGTTCGCACCGATGAGGGTGACGATCTCCCCCTGATGCACCTCAAGCGAGATGCCCTTCAGTGCGTGGATTGCACCGTAGTAGACGTTGAGATCCGCGATGCGGAGCATGGGGATGCCGTTCTGCGGCTGTGTTGCTTCGTTTGCCATGATTATTCCTCCGACCCCAGATACGCGCGAATGACCTCGGGGTTTTTCCGAATCTCGTCCGGCGTGCCGTTTGCGATAATTGCGCCGTACTCGAGCACGTAGATGCGCTCGCAGATGCCCATGACAAGTGACATATCGTGCTCGATCAGGAGAATCGTGATGCCGAACTCCTTCTTCACCCAGCGGATCATCTCCATGAGTTCGATCGTTTCCTGCGGGTTCATGCCTGCCGCCGGTTCGTCGAGGAGCAGGAGGGACGGCTGTGCCGCGAGGGCACGCGCGATCTCGAGACGGCGCTGTGCTCCGTAGGGGAGGTTCTTCGCCTTCTCCTGCGCCATGCCGTCGAGATGGAAGATCTCGAGCAGACGATGTGCCTCCTCTGTGAGTTTATCCTCCTCCGTGCGATAGCGTCCGACGCGCAGTATCGCCTCGATGAGACCGTAGTTCATGTGGCAGTGATAGGCGATCTTGACGTTGTCGAGGACGGAGAGCTCGCCAAAGAGGCGGATGTTCTGGAACGTGCGGGCGATGCCGCGTGCCGTGATCTGGTAGGGAGATAGTCCGACGATACTCTTGTCCTTGAATAGGATTTCGCCTGTCGTGGGATGGTAGACGCCCGTGAGGAGATTGAACGCAGTGGTCTTGCCGGCGCCGTTCGGTCCGATGAGTCCGATCAGCTCACCGTATTTGATGTGCATGTTAAAGTCGGCGACCGCTTTGAGTCCGCCGAAGACCATGGAGACATCCGTTGCTGAGAGCAGGTTTTTTGCCATTATGCTTCTCCTCCCTTCCGAAAGAAGCGGCGCAGCGGCTGCATCGCCGTGATCTCAACGTAGCCGAAGAGACCCTGCGGACGGTAGAACATGAGCAGGATGAGCGCGAGCGCATAGATGATCATGCGCGCATTCGGGAAGCTCGCGAGAGCCGCCGAGAGGAAGGTCACGACAAGTGCGCCCGCGATCGAGCCCGTCATCGAGCCGAGACCGCCCATGACGACCATGATGAGGATATTGAACGACTGCATGAAGGTAAAGGATGCGGGGCTGAGGATGTACATGTTGTGCCCGAAAAGGCAGCCCGCCACGCCCGCAAAGAATGCGCCGATGGTAAAGGCAAGCACCTTGTATTTCGTCGTGTTGATGCCCATGGACTCCGCCGCGATCTCGTTCTCGCGGATGGCAAGGCAGGCACGGCCGTGGCGGGAGTTCACAAAGTTCTTGATGATGCAGAGCGTGGCCAGCATGAGGAAGAACACCCATGTGAAGTTCGTGAGGTGCGGGATGCCCTTGAATCCTGCCGCACCGCCGACATAGGGAACGTTGATGATGATGATGCGGACGATCTCGCCAAGTCCCAGGGTCGCGATGGCGAGATAGTCGCCGCGCAGACGCAGCGTCGGCAGACCGATCAGCGCGCCGAGCAGTCCTGCCGCAGCGCCGCCCGCGAGGAGTGCCGCCGCAAAGGGCAGGTGGAAATTCGTTGTGAGCACGACGCCGACATAGGCACCGATCGCCATAAAGCCCGCGTGCCCAAGGGAAAACTGTCCCGTGTAGCCGTTGATGAGGTTGAGGCTCGCCGCAAGGATGATGTTGATGCCCGCGAAGATGAGATTGAGCTGCCAGAAGGCGTTCAGCATCCCCGCACTCGTCAGCCCCATGATGACGGCGTAAATGATGAGGGCAAAGACGAGCATTTTGAGATCATTTTTCGTTGATGGATTCATCGTCACCCCTCCTTAGACCTTTTCCTTAACATTCTTGCCGAAGATGCCCGCAGGGCGTATGAGCAGGACGAGAATCAGGATGGCGAAAGCCGCTGCATCGCGGAACATGGAGAAGCCGAGCCCCGAGATAAACGCCTCGACAATGCCGAGAACGATGCCGCCGACGACGGCGCCCGGCAGGATGCCGATGCCGCCGAACACCGCCGCGACGAACGCCTTGATGCCGGGCATGATGCCCATGAGCGGATCGATCGAGTTGTAGTAGATGCCGATGAGTACGCCCGCAACAGCGGCGAGCGCCGAGCCAATGGCAAACGTGATCGAGATGATGCGGTTCGCATTGATCCCCATGAGCTGTGCCGCTTCCGTATCGTAGGAGGCGGCACGCATCGCCTTGCCGATCTTTGTCGAGCGGACGATGTAGGTGAGGATGAGCATCAGCAGGAGGGTGACGCCCATGATGAGCATCTGCTGACCGCTGATGATGAGCCCGCCGAGGTCAAACGACACGTCGCTGAGTGTGGCGGGGAACGTGCGCGGCGTCGGTGAGACAATCGCCATCATCACGTACTCGAGGAGGAAGGACACGCCGATTGCCGTGATGAGCACGGAAATGCGCGGCGCGTGGCGCAGCGGACGGTAGGCCAGCCGCTCCACCACGACACCGAGCAGGGACGTGACTGCCATGGAGATGAGAATCGCCGGCACAACGGGGATCCCGAGCGTGATCGCGTAGAAGCCGAGGTATGCCCCGACCATGTAGATATCGCCATGGGCGAAGTTGATGAGCTTGATGATGCCGTAGATCATCGTATAGCCGAGAGCGATCAGCGCGTAGATGCTGCCGAGCGAAATCCCGTTGATGAGCTGCTGCAGAATCTGTTGCAGTACCTCCATAGAAAAACCTCCCTGAGATGATGAAAAGAGCCGCAGGATGCGGCTCTTTGAACGTTTCTGTGCAGATTAGTTTGCGCTCGGCATGATCTTTGCGACCACCGCGCGGTCGCCATCCTTATTCTCGAGGATGACTGCCTGCTTGATCGGGTTGTGGTTTGCATCCATCGTGATCGTGCCCGTGCCGACGATGAGGTCCTTTGTCTCCTCGAGGGCTTTGCGCAGCGCCTCGGGATCGTCGGAGCCTGCACGCTTCAGCGCATCAACGAGCAGCTTGCCGGCGTCATAGCCGAGGGCAGCAAAGACGTTCGGCATGTGGCCGTATTCCTTCTGATAGGCATCGATGAAGGGGCGCACTGACTCATCCTTGTCGGAGTAGTGTGTGCTGAAGTACGTGTTGTTCAGCGCATCCGCTCCTGCGAGTGCGGCGACCTTTGGATCATCCCAGCCGTCCGTGCCGATGATGGGGGCTGTGATGCCAATCTCACGCGCCTGCTTGACGATCTTGCCGACTTCCTCATAGTAGGCGGGGACGAAGATCACATCTGCATTCGCTTCGCGCAGACGCGTCAGCGTCGCCTTGAAGTCCTGATCCTTGCCCAGGAATGCCTCGGTCATGAGCACCTTGCCGCCGCCGGCGGTGAAGACCTTCTCAAAGACCTGTGCGAGGCTCTTGGAATAGTCCGTCGAATTGTCGAGGTAGATGACCGCCGTCTTTGCCTTCAGCGTGTCCAGTGCGAACTTCGCCATGACATCGCCCTGCTGCGGGTCGATGAAGCAGCTGCGGAAGATCCACTGCTTTACCTGACCATTCTCGACCGTGACGTCCACGGCCGTTGCATCCGGGGCGATGACGGGGATCTTGTTGTCCGCCGCAATCTGTGACTCGGCGATGACGTTTGCGGTTGTCGCAGGGCCTACGATGGCGCGGACATGATCGTCGGAGATCAGCTTTGTCGCTGCATTGACGGACTCTGCCGCTTCGGACTTGTTGTCCGCCTCAACGAGGGTGATCTTTTTGCCATTGATGCCGCCGGCATCATTGGCTTCTTTGATCGCGAGCTTCAGCCCTTCGAGCGTCGATGTGCCGTAGTTCGCCGTGTTGCCGGTCATTTCAAAGTTTGCGCCGATGCGGATCTCGTCCGAGTTCGCCGTATTTCCTCCGCAGCCGGCAAGTGCCGAGCCAAGAAGAGCTGTGCCGACGAGTGCAGCGGCAAGACGCAAGGCTTTTCCTCCGAATCTCATGGATATACCCCCTTAGATAATGCCTATGAAAAATATAGTCCACATTATACGGGAGCGCACGCCGTTCGTCAAGGGATACATTTGACAGAGAGGATTTTTCATTGCTATAATAACGGAACTTCATATATATATCTTTCTCACAGCTATGGGGGAAGAGGGATTTACACCAAGGGAGAATAATATGAATGAGAAGAAATTTCCGCTCACGAAGGAGGAGACGCTGCGTCTCATCGAGCGGTACCCGACCCCGTTTCATCTCTACGACGAGGCAAAGATCCGTGCGAACTTCCGCCGTCTGCGCGAGACATTCGCATGGGCGCCGAGCTTCCGTGAGCACTTTGCCGTAAAAGCACTGCCGAATCCGCGCATTGTCCAGATTCTGCATGAGGACGGAGCGGGCACGGACTGCAGCAGCACCCCCGAACTCATTATCTCTGCCGCAGCGGGCGTCAAGGGCGAGGAGATCATGCTCACCTCGAACGATACGCCGTATGAGGAGTTCCAGAAGGCGATCGAGCTCGGTGCCGTCATCAACCTCGATGACCTCAGTCACCTTGACTATATGGCGGAGCACGCCGGCCTGCCGAACCTCCTCTGCTTCCGCTACAACCCCGGCAACCTCGTCGAGGGCAACGATATTATCGGAAAGCCCGTCGAGGCAAAATACGGGCTCACGCGTGAGCAGATGTTCGAGGGCTATCGGCGCGCCCTTGAGATGGGCGTGAAGCGGTTCGGCGTGCACACGATGGTGATCTCTGCCGAGCTGCGCACGGAGGCATTCCTCCTCACGGCGCGTCTCATGTTCGAGCTGGCGGCGGAGCTGAAGGAAAAACTCGGCATCCACGTTGAGTTTGTCAACCTCGGCGGCGGCTTCGGCATCCCGTACCGCCCCGAGCAGGACGGCATCGACTATGACACCGTCGGTGCGGGCATCGAAAGGCTCTACAATGAGATCATGCGCCCCGCCGGGCTCGGCGATGTCGGCATCCGCACGGAGAGCGCACGCGGCATCACGGGCGATGCGGGCTGGCTCGTCTCCACCGTGCTCCATGAGAAGGACACGTACAAGAAGTACATCGGACTCGACTCCTGCATGGCGAACCTCATGCGCCCTGCGATCTACGGCGCCTATCATCACATCACCATCCTCGGCAAGGAGAATGCACCTGCCGACCACGTCTATGATGTGACGGGATCGCTCTGCGAGAACAACGACAAATTTGCCATTGACCGCGCCCTGCCGAAGATCGACATCGGCGACATCCTCATCATCCACGATACGGGGGCACACGGCAGTGCGATGGGATTCAACTACAATGCAAAGCTCCACTGCGCGGAGCTCCTGCGCCGCATGGACGGCAGCATCGAGCTGATCCGCCGTCCTCAGACCATTGACGACTACTTCGCCACGCTGAAATACGAGGGCTCACTGATCAAGTAATTTCATAATAAGAAGGCGCTGACGAAGCTAAAACTTCGTACAGCGCCTTTTTTATATGAATATTTCTCTCTATGCGTCAGCGCAGCACCATACTCAGGAGGGCAATCTCGACCATAGCGGCGATGCCGAGGACGAGCGTGCCCATCGTCTGGACGCGGTAGCCCTGATCGGGGGTGAGACCGCTGAACTCGGAGACGACCCAGAAGTACGAGTCGTTCGCATGAGAGACGGTCATTGCTCCTGCGCCGATCGCCATGCAGACGAGCGTCGCCTGCAGCGGCGTATCAAAGCCGAGGACGGTGAGCAGCGGTGCGATGATGCCCGCCGTCGTAATCATGGCAACGGTGGACGAGCCCTGCGCGGTCTTGAGCACCGCAGAGAGCAGGAATGGGAAGAAAATGCCCAGACCGCCGAACACATCTGCGTGTGCCGAGATGTATTTCACCATGTCGGAGGTCGCAATTACCTTGCCGAGCACGCCGCCCGCCGCCGTGATGAAGAGGATGGGGCCGACGGTCATGAGGCTGTCATTGCAGATGGCGTAGAACTCCTCCGAGCGTCCGACGGAAAAGAGCTGCATCGTTGCGAATACCATGCCGACGCCAAGGGCGATGATCGGCGTACCGAGGAACCTGATTACCTCGGCAGAGAGACCGGTCATGCCCGCCATAGTGACAATGGAAGACAGCGCCATGAGCGCAATGGGGACGACGATCGGGGCAAGTGTGCTGAATCCGGAGGGGAGTTTGCCGTAGGAGGCGATGAGCGCGGTGTAGCTCTTTGTTGCCTCGTCAGGCTGTACCTCATCCTTCGACTGTACTTTTGTCCCAATCCAGCGCGCGTAAAAGTATCCTGCGATCAGCGGAAAGATCGAGCAGAGAAGACCAAGCCCAATCACCTGCAGGAGATAGTCGCCGATGCCGAGTGTGCTTGCCGCAGCGATAGGGCCGGGGGTCGGCGGGATAAAGACGTGTGAGATAAAGAGTCCCGAGCTCAGGGCAAATGTCATGGCGACGGCGGAGACTGCCGTGCGGCGGACGAGTGCTTTGCGGATGGGGCTCAGGATAACAAAGCCCGAGTCGCAGAACACGGGGATGGAGACGACCCAGCCCATGAGCTGTACGGCGATGACAGGCTTTGTCTTGCCGACGAGGCGGATCATCATGTCTGCGAGCTTCAATGCGCCGCCCGTCTTTTCGAGCACGGTACCGATCATCGCACCAAGGATAATGACGATGCCGATGCTTGTGAAGGTCCCCGAAAAGCCCTGTCCGATAATGGTGGCAAGACCATGCTGCACCGTTCCGTTTTCGAGTTTGTGATCAACAAGCGGGATGCCGGCAGCAAGTCCAAGTCCCAGTGAGACAAGCATGATGGAGATGAACGGATGGATACGCAGCTTTGAGATCATGACGATCATAATGACGATCGCCAGCCAAAAAGCGAAAATCAGCGGTAATCCGGTCATAGCAATACCTCCTTACGACGGGAAGACAGAGGTCTTTTCCCCTTTCAACGAAATATCAATGCACTTTTATTTTAATCCTATTAGAAGCGTTTGGCAAGTGCGAAAAAATAAAAAACGGATGCAATGTCCTGCATCCGTCGTCTTTGCTTGTCTTGTTTATCCTGTAATCCCGAGAATCTTGTCCAGTTTCTCGCGGTCATAGCTGACGGCAAAGTCCTTGCCGTCAGCCGTCGTCACGGGGACGATCGTGTCGCCGGAGAGCGTCTTGCACTCCGCGAGGGCGGCGGGGTCATGCTCGATGTTGTGCTCCTCATAGGGAATGCCGCGGTATTTCAGATAGCGTTTTACTTTGGAGCACCACGGACAGACCGTGATGGAGTAGACCTTTACCATGGGAACCTCCTTATGCGCCGATGAGCTTGTCGATGGCGGGCTGGTCAAAGCCGCGCACGTACTCTCCGCTGTCGGCGAGGATGACAGGGCATGCGCCATCGCCCGTGAGTTTCACGAGCTCGTCGTAGGCGGCGGGATCCTTTTCAATGTCGCGCACCTTGTAGGCGACGCCCTTCTTGTCGAGATACTTCTTTGCCTTCGTGCACCACGGGCACGCGTCGAACGAAAAAACTTGAATCATGGGAATGTCCTCCTTATCGTTTGTATCGAATCCTTCGTTACTTCTGAACGCCCCTATCGGCTCACTGCGTTCGCCACTTCCCCCGTAGCGACGGGGGAAGCCAATATGCCGCTGAGCTAAAGCCTCCCCTACCACAGCGGGGGAGGGGACCATGCGCAGCATGGTGGAAGGGGCGCCCCTCATCACTTCTTCAAACCCGCAAGATACTTCTCCGCATGGAGCGCGGCGGTTGTGCCGTCGGCGGCAGCGGTCGTCAGCTGATGGATCTCCTTCACGCGGATATCGCCCGCGACAAAGACCCCCGGGATCTCCGTGCGGCAGTTCTCGTCCGCTGCGATGTAGCCCGTCTCCGTGAGCTTCAGCTGCCCTACAAAGAGGTCGGTATTCGGGAGCACACCAATGTTGACGAAGATGCTGTCCACAGGCAGCGTCTCCGTCTTGCCCGTGTCCTTGTGCAGAAGGTCGACGGATGTGAGCCGATCCTCACCGTTCAGATGCGTGATTTCCGTCTCAAGCATGACCGTCACCTTCGGATTCGCATAGAGCGCATCCTGCGAGGACTTGTCCGCACGCAGCTGCGAGCGGTGGATGAGGTAGAGATGCGATGCGTACTTCGTGAGGAAGTTCGCCGCATCCACCGCTGCGTTGCCGCCGCCCATCACCGAGATCACCTTGTCCTGATACGTGTGCCCGTCACATAGCTCGCAGTAGTGCACGCCGCGATTGAAATAATGCGGCTCCTGCGGGAGCGGGAGCTTCCTGCGGTTCATACCCGAGGCGATGATGATAACGGGCGTCTCATAGATATACGTCTCCGTCTCCACGATCTTCGGCGTGCTCTTCAGATCGACGCGCTCGATGCGGTCGAACTCGTCGATCTCCGCACCGAAATTTGTCGCCTGCTTCTCGAGCGTGCCGATCAACTCCATCCCGCTCACGCGCTCGAAGCCCGGATAGTTCTCAATGTCCGCCGCTGTCGCGATCTGTCCGCCGACGAGCGAGTTCTCAAGCACAAGTGTGCGCAGGTTCATACGCCCTGCGTAGAGCGCGGCTGTCAGCCCCGCCATGCCCGCACCGATGATGACGACATCCTTTTGAATACGTTCCTTTGCCATGGACTCATCTCCTTTGACTGCCCGCCATAGAGGGAACGGGCGTATATACATCTGCCTGAACTTTTTGCAGTTATATTGACCTTTTGATTTATTATAACACAGATGTCAATACTTGGATAGCACCTACAAAAGAAAAACTATTCTTTGTTACCTGCGCCGAGACAGAATAGCGTGCACAAAAATAGCCCACACTCCACTGTGGACTATCTTTGCTGTGTATTATATTTTAGGAGAGCTTTGGAAACATCCGAGGACATTCCCTAACGAAAGCCTGAATAAAATATAGCACATCTGAGAGTGAAAATCAATAGGTTTTTGAGAAAAATTTTCAGCGGAAATTACAATATTTCAGCAAGTGCATCCATCTGCGTATATGGCTTGATGTCGATCACACTGCTGCCGTCGAGTGCGTCGAGTCCCTTCACGCGGAGGACGCTGCCGTTGCACTCGATCAGCTCGACGATGCAGAGGGAGAGGGGATTCGGACGGCCGGGGGAGCGGCTGGCGAATACGCCGTGAATCTCCCTTGCGGAGGGCGGGATGGTCTTTAGGATGTCGCGCTTCGCGAGATGCGCCCAGTAGAGGACGATGAGGTGCTTATTCTGTTCGATCTTTAGGAGTCCGTCCGCAAAGTCGTGGTGAATCTCGATCTCGGAGACCTCCTCGCTCATGCGCCCCTGACGCGGGATATCCGTGAGGTTCTTGTATGCGTTTCGGACGATGCCGATTTCCTTCAGCTGCATGATGTTCTTTTCTAGCAGAGCGCTTTCACAGTCTCTCCCTCGGGTGTCTCTGCGAGGAGGCTCATGAGGCGGGCGTAGAGTGCCTCAATGGGGAGTGTGCCGCCCGAGAGTGCGCCGAGCTCTGCTGCGCGGATGCCGACCTCGTAGTGTGAGATGTCCGCACCGTCATAGATGCACTGCGTTGTGAGGACGATGGTGCAGGCGCGTGTCCGAGCGCGGTCGAGTGTGGGGAGAAAGCTCTCCTGTGCATCGTCGCCGGGGACGCTGCCGAGTCCGTAGCCCTCGAGGATGATGCCGCGATAGCCCGATGCGATGTGCGCGTCGATGGTGATGGGCTTCATGCCGGGATAGAGGCGGAGGACGGCGACGCGCTCATCGAGTGCATCGCGCAGACGAAAGGGGGCAGTCGGTGCCGACGGTGCGGCGAGGTCGATCTCGGGACGTCCGATGCTGCGAAATGCGTCATCTACGAGGGAATACATCTTCTTCGCCGCGTTGCCGTGGATGAGCCGCCCGCCAAAGGCGATGGCGACGCCCGCAAAGTCACTCTGCGCCGCTTCGTATGCGAGACGGAGATTGCTCTCTGCATCCGAGCCTGAGACCCCGAGCGGGCGCTGCGAGCCCGTGAGGATGACGGGGCGGTCTATATTTTCCAGCATATAGTAGAGTGCGGCGGCGGTGTATGCCATCGTATCCGTTCCGTGGGTGACGATAAAGCCGTCGTAGTCCGTGCGGCAGTCTGCAACTTTGCGTGCGATCATCTGCCAGTGAGAGGGGGTGATGTTTGTGGAGTCGAGCGAGAGGAGGTCGATGACCTCGATTGTGCTGTCCGTCACGCCGATTGCCGCACGCATATCTTCGGCGGTGAGGGCGGGGCGCAGTCCGTGCTCTGTTTCGCGCGAGGCGATTGTGCCGCCCGTGGCGATGAGGAGGATGTTCTTCATGTATGCTGACCTTTCTTTTCACGTCGGCGTGCGCAAGGAGTCGCTGATAAAATGAAGTCCGTCAGATTGGTGCAGAATTTTTGTCCTGCCAAGGA
>ERZ772957.1535-NODE-1535-length-14823-cov-4.334507_pt1 | contig 14823 bp, 5 predicted proteins | sample MGYA00580682_ERZ772957 | MGnify/ENA primary metagenome ERZ772957 (study PRJEB29015, sample SAMEA2737921) | human oral metagenome | biome: human oral; feature: human-associated habitat; material: dental | place: China | collected 2025 ...
GCCGAAACGATTATCAAGGCGCATGAACAAGGAGACTACAGCGCAAAATCGCTTGCATACTACCAAAAAGCATTGGATAACAGTTTTATCATGCGAGATTTAAAACAATATCAAGGATTTCCTGCATTGCTTGGACGCAGAGAGATATTTGAGCTTATTCCTTCTCTGGCGACCGATATTGCGGCTAAGGCATTCACCGTCAACGGCAAACAGGAACAAAATCTTATTATGTATGCGCTTGACAATATTGCACAGCAGACGAGCGCGACGGAAATCGTGAATACAATCACATCGGTATTGGAGGCCTTTTAGCTATGAAAAAAATGACGATTGAAGATAAACTTGCGCTTAATGTATTTCATACGGATGAGGAATATTCTCATATCGATGTTGATCTTGAATATACGGATGAAAAGGAGATTAAAAAATTATTGCTTGCCTGTCCTGCGGAATGCTATAAGTACATTGACAACAAACTTGCCTTCAGCCATTTAGGATGTTTGGAATGCGGCACATGCAGAGTCCTCTCTTTGGGCAAGATCGTCAAGCAATGGAATCATCCTTCAGGCGGGATCGGCGTTTCCTACAGACGGGGGTAGATTTCCGGCGGTTCCGAAAAATGCGTTTGCATCACCTTTAATCGGTATCATTTGAGGAACCGCCCGTATATCGTTTGTTGCCGATAAAGTAAGGTTGATATGGGAAGAATAATAGTATTTACCGGAAAAGGAGGAGTCGGTAAAACAAGTATTGCAGCGGCTCATGCACTGCGGTCGGCGCGTACGGGAAAAAAAACTATATTAGTCAGCGTAGACATGGCGCATAACATCGGCGATATTTTTAGAGCGCCGGTGGGTAAAGATATAACGAAAATCGAAGAAAACCTGTGGGCAGTAGAATTGGACCCGTACGCGCTTATGCGTGAGGATTTTCCCGAAGCACAGAAATCCGTATTTGATCTTATCGGGGGAACAAAAAAAAATCTCGATGCGATAGGCAGTCATTTTATTATTCCCGGATTTGAAAATTTATTTTCATTACTTAAAATCAAACAACTCTATGATGATAACACCTATGACCGTATTATTGTCGATTGCGCTCCAACGGGAGAAACATTATCCCTGCTTAAACTCCCCGAATTGCTTTCTTGGTACATGGAAAAATTTTTCCCGGTCGGTAAAACCATGCTCCGTGTATTATCTCCCGTTTCAAGGGTAAAATATCATGTTACACTTCCTAGCCGTAAAACCCTCGACAAAATAGAAGTATTACATGCAAAACTGCTCGAGCTTCAAAATCTTCTTAAAGACAAAGATATCAGTACCGTCAGATTGGTATGTATGCCGGAAAAAATGATTGTGGAAGAAACGAAGCGTAATTTTATGTATATGAATTTATACGGATACCAAGTTGATACCGTCTTTATCAACCGTATGGTACCGGAAGATATAAAAAATCCGTTTATGCAAAAAATCAAAGAGCACCGCAGCCGGTATATACGCGATATGGAAAGCGTATTCACCGATATACCCATCATATATGTTCCGTGGTATCCCGATGAAATAAGAGGCTTTCAAGCAATTCAAAAATTGAGCGAAGAAGTTTTGAATATCCCTGACCTATTCGCGGTTAGAGCGCACACCGAAAGCGAATCGTATGAAAAATGGGAGGAGGGATATATCCTTACTATTACGCTGCCGAACAACTGCCGAGGCGAAACGGAAGTGTTTTGTCATACGGCGGATATCAGTATCAAAGTGAATAATGTTAACCGCTGTATTCCCTTACCTAATACGCTGCGCGGAAGCAAAATCGTTCAAACGGACGTAAACGATAAAACCGTTCGGATTTATTTTCGGCTTTCCGAAAACAAAGAGGCATAACCTGTGAGAATTATTATTTACACTGGAAAGGGAGGAGTCGGAAAAACCAGTATAGCGGCGGCGACTGCGTGCCGGCTCGCAGATAACGGGAAGAAGGTTCTTATCATAAGTACGGATCAAGCGCACAGCCTCGGCGATTCTTTTGGAGAAAAATTAAGCGGGGAGCCGGTACGCATATTTAAGAATATCGATGCGTTGGAGATCGATACCGTCTATGAAAGCAAAAAAGCATGGAAAAATGTGCACGATTATTTAAAACAAATCATTACGGAAAAAGCGAACGGCGGAATAGAGGCTGACGAAGCATTGCTGTTTCCGGGCTTTGACGAGCTGTTTTCTTTATTGCGTATCCTCGATGCCTATCAAGATAATAAGCATGATGTGATTATTGTGGATTGCGCTCCGACCGGAGAAACCTTGTCTTTACTGCGTTATGCCGAAAAATTAACCGTCTTTGCCGATAAGGTTATCCCGATGATACGCACGGTCAATACTGCAATTGGATCATTAATTTCAAAAAAGACCTCCGTACCGAAACCGAAAGACATCGTTTTTGAAGAGTTTGCCGCTTTAATTAAAAGGCTTGCTCAGCTACAAAAAATACTTCACGATCGTACTGTTACCGGTATAAGAATTGTTATTACCCCTGAACGTATCGTATTGGAGGAAGCCCGCCGCGCTTATACATGGTTTCAACTCTATGATTTCGGTGTTGATGCAATTTTTATAAACAAAATATATCCCGAACAAGCGCTCGACGGTTATTTTGAAAATTGGAAAACCGTACAGGAAGAGCATATACGCATTGCACGGGAAAGCTTTATAAATCAAAAATTTTTTACATTGGAATTGTGGGACGAAGAAATACGCAGTAAAAAACTTTTGGACAAGGCTGCAGAAGCGTTGTATGGAGAAACCGATCCGATGGAATTGTTTTGCAGCGAACCTTCTTTTCATATAGAAGAAGCTCATGGAACATTGATACTCGTTATGAATCTTCCGTTTATTAATCAACAGGATATTTCAATTTTAAAAGAGGATGCCGACATAATCGTATCGATCAAAAACGAAACACGGCGATTCCATTTGCCGGATAATATGGCAAGACGCGCGCTGTCAAACCATATTTACGAAAACGGTCAGCTTAAAATAATGCTGGATTATTAAAGATAAAACATCGCAAATTTGATCGGTGCCTATTTCTCGGTTTTAAACTTGCCTACTTCCAAGACGAGACCGTCTATACTTTGCTTGTTTTTTACGGCAATTTCAAGAGACTCTTGCGCCGCTTCATTGATCAGCTCCGTCTGAGAAGCGATATTCTCGATATTTTCCCGCAAAATACGTGTTAAATCATCCAGCCGCTTTGTCGCCGAAACAACCTTCTCACCGTCGGCAAGCATATCGCCGGAACCGCTTTTTACCTCGTTTGTCACGCCGGTAACATCGTTGATAATACCCCAGATGATTTTTCCGTTTTCTTCCTGCTCATCCATCGCTTGAACCACTCCTTCGATGGAGCTGCTTAAGCCTTTTGAGTATCCCGAAATAATATTAAACTTTTCAACGGCACCCGATGCGGAATCCGCAAGCGCTTTAATCTCGGCGGAGAGATTTTTAAGCGTTATGGAAATCTTTTTACCCTGAGCGCTCGATTCTTCGGCAAGTTTTCTTATTTCCGAAGCGACGACGGCAAATCCTTTCCCCGCCTCTCCCGCATGTGCTGCTTCGATAGCGGCGTTCATCGCAAGCAGGTTTGTTTGACTTGCAATATTTTCTATTACGGCGCCTGCTTCAATCAAATCACCCGATGCGTCCGATATCCGCTGAGATACCTCATTCGCTTTAGCGAGTGTTTCCCTGCCGTCATTGGTAGCTGCAGAAAGATTACGGATAGCCTCACGGGTTTCCACGACATTTTCCCCTACAGTATCGATACTGTGCGACATCTTATCAAAAGAGGTAGAGGATTCCGCTACCATAGCAGCCTGCTTACCGATACTGTCATTAAGCAGCCTCAGTGTTTTAATAATATGTTCGATAGCGGCAGCCGTACCGGAAACGCTTTCCTCCTGCTCGACAAAACGATCCTTCAAGGCATCGATACCGGCAGTAATCTTGGTAACAAATTCGCTCACCGAAACCATATTACTTTCAAGATCGGAACCGACCGACTCCATCTCACGGGAATCGATACCGATTTTTTGGATGGAATTTTTCAGCTTTAAAATAGTCTGATTAAAATATGATGATAATACACTCGTTTCATCTTTGGTATTTGTAGGAAGCTCTATGGTAAGATCTCCCTCACCTTGCGCAATATTTCTGAGCGCCTCTATAACATGATTGATCGGATGGGTAATATTCCGTGCGATAAAGAAGCCGAACGCTATAGCGATAATCAGCTGACTCAATGCAATAACGATAAAGGTTTTGATAAGGTTCGCCACATTTTCCGCCATAAACTCGGAAACGGGAGCCGTTAAAAGCAATGTCCAATTTGCATACCTCATCGAAGAAGCGACTGAAATACAGCGGACACCATTTATATCGGAGACATTGACGGCGGATTTATGAGAAGAGAGCGCTTGTTTAAGGAACTGTGCAAACTCGCTTGTTTCACTTCCTATTATTTCACTGTAAATACTTTTATAGAGGATCTCCGGACGGCGGTTTCCAAGAATAGTACCGGAAGGACTGATAAGATACGCCGTTCCCGTCTCACCGACAATGATATCGCTTATTAAATTCGACAAGGAATCACCTAAAACGGTTGCATTGATAACACCAGTGATCTTTCCCTGTAAATCGCGCATCGGAATTGCGACAATGGAAATATATCTCCTTTCGGTAGCCGATAAAGCAGGTTCCGTAATGATATACTTCCCCTTGATTGCCGTTTGAAACCAATCCGTATCGGTTACCTTTTCAACCGTATCATCGGTTCGATAAAGCATACCGTCCAGCCCGCAGATACCGAAGCTCAGCCATCCCCGCTGTTTCTGCATTTGAATTTCATTCTTAAATAAGTCTATTTTATTCCGATACGATAGCGCTTCTTCCTGAATCGCCGGCAGATTTGAGAACGCCTCCAGCTTTCCGAATAGCGCCTGTGAACGTTCATCCAAGACTTTAGAAGAACTTTTAACCAGCTCTTTAAGAAAGTATTGGGTATTGTTCAGAAGAGAAACGGAAGCAAGGTATACGGCGACGATATAGACGACCGCCAAAATGGAAACGGCAAAAAGTGCAAAGGCCGCTATCATTTTATTCCTAATTGAAAAAAACTTGAACCCTTTTTGCTCATGTAAAGCTGTCTGTGTCATTTTTTTCTCCATACGTATGCATTAATCTTTCAACGTAGCATCGGCGTTCCGCACAAAGGTATCAAGCGCATTTTTGATATCTTTTCCTGCGGCAGCATCTTTTAAAAGCGTATTCCAATAGCCGCGCATTGTCGAAAACCCCGTGATATTGTTGTAATACTGCCCGAAAAACCGCTGCAGTACCGAATTATACAGTATTTCCGCATCTTCCGCTTCAATTTGAATTTTAAAGCTGGCAGGAAAGCCGCCGGTAGCATTGATGAGTTTCGGAGCCCATACCTCGTCGGTTGCGGCAAAATGCAAAAACTTTTTTGACGCCTTTACCTTATTAGTATCGCCTTTTTTAAAGACACAAGCGCCCCCCGCTAAAAACTCCAGAAGCGGCGCACCGGCGTCATTCGGAAACGGCATATAGATCGGCGTAAAATCCTTTCCTTTGTATTTGCGCTTACCGTCATTCATTTTATTAAGTTGAGGCGAATAAAGAATAGTGTGAGCAGCTTGAGAAGAAACAAACATCGAAATTGCATCATTTGAAGTAAGTTCTTTTCCGTCCAGCAGCAGTCCCCGCTTCATTGCGCCTACCGTCCACTCCATATTCCGTACCGCCTGCGGTGAATTGTAAATATAACCGGAATAGTCGCCGTTTAAAAGATTTGCGTTTCCGTAAAGGTTAACCAAAAAGGCTCTGGTACCCTGATCGCCTCCTACATTCTTATAATAGAAAACGCCGGGAACGGTTCCTGCAGGAAGTTTTTCTTTAAGAGCCGTAAGCAGCCGTTCATATTCTGCAACCGTCCATTGACGGTCTTTCCGCTTATAGGGAAGTAAGCCGATAAGTCCAAGGTCTTCAAGCATTTCTTTATTAAAAGCCATAGAAAAAGCGCCTTCATGCATCGGATACATATAGGTTCGTCGGTCTTTACCGGCGGAAACAGCCAAAAGTATCGCAGTGATATACGGCTTTTCGGTTGCAAGCACATCATCCAGCGGTTCAAGAAGTCCTTTTTCCGCCCAGTTGATAATACGGCCGGGAGCGTCGTAGATAATATCGGGCGCTTTACCGGCAGCTATGGCCTTTTCAATCTTCTCGGCTCCATCGGTAAAACTTATCAACGTAAAATGTATTTTAATTGAAGGGTTTTCTTTTTCAAAAGCGGCTATCAAACTTCTTTCAAAATCCCCTTCATTGCCGGATTCCGAAGTAAAATTCGGGAATGACCAAAATTCAATTTCCGCAGAGACATCGGCATTCTTCCCGTTCATACAGCCCATAAACAAAACGGCAAACAGCGCACATAACACGAACAAAATTCTTTGCAATAAACCGTGAAAAGTTTTATTCATAACAGCACCTTGATATTTTATTGGAGCCATCTAAAAACCTCAGTTTTTAAAGGCACTGGTTGATATTTTAACATAAGCAGCAAAATATAACAATCGGCAAAGGAGGCTCACAACGGCAAATTAAGAGTAAATATAAGGGCAGCTTCTACTAAAAACTCGGTTAGATTTTTAGAGGGGTTGTTGATTTTCCTTTTTTATATTCTCATATATAATCGACCTGTTCGATAACTTCGTTTCCGAACAGGTTTAATGGAATATAAGAGGAATGACATTCAGACAGACACGAGTGGGGATGGAACTAAGCAACAAAGCAGTCTCATAGTCAAAAAGAGCGGGGGCTGTTCCGAAAGCATCCAACTTTTGGGACAGCCCCAGCCTGTTACATATTTCTTTTCCCTTTTACTTTCCTACATAGAATGCCGCGCGGTAATCCGAACTGGTTTTAAACCCTACCGCAACAGGCATTTTTTCCGTAGTATTGTAATGCTTTGCTTTCGTTTCAATGCAGATACGGCCGCTTGCCGCCCGTTGGTTAAGAGGAGCGGTCATCGTTTCCCAGCCAGCTACATCCGTTCCCGTATTGTTAAAGTCCATAGAGGTTTTATAGGCAATGCGGATAGCATCGTACGAGTTGGGACGGGACATATACGTGATATAGGGAGTTGTGCCGTCCATGGTCATATCTATAGACATACCGGAATCATCCAGTACTTCCGACTCTCCAAACGTATACTTTGTTGAACCGTCATCGGACATATTCGTAGATTTTACGTACACGAGCTGTCCCTTGGTGTTTTGGAACGCGATATGCAAAACCCCATCGGTACCGATACATGCATTTATATAGTCGCTTGCAATCTTACCGTTCGGATCTGAAGCAGCAAGAACGCTTTGGATATTCCAATCGGCTGGCTTCGTAGGTTGTTTTGACGTACTTCTTGCAAGCCGTAAACGTCCGGTTGCAGCATCCATGTACACTACAACAGGATAACCGTCCTTAGTTATCGTAACGGCAACGGATTCCCACACCGCATTTGAAACGGAAAGTCCGGCGTCAAAATTGCTCAGTATATACGGCTTCGCCTCATTAGTTGAACCATCAGGATTTACAAATGTAAATTTCTTTTGATCAGCCGGAGCATCAGCCGGAGCGTCAGGTACTGCACATTCTCTATCGGTTACGTCGGTATTGCCGTCTATCACGCACCACGGCAGCGCTTTTTCACTTGTATCCGGTTTTTTGCTATCATCCACCCAGGCGAATTTTGCAGCTGCGGTTAATCTGTCATAATAGACAACGTAGATGTTATCGCCGGAGCGTACAGTCCGTATATTTTTAAACTGCTGCAATTCATTATCGTAGGTAAACAGCTCAAACCGATAGCCCTTATAATCACGATATATCTTGGGCGCATCTTTATCATAGAGGTATATGCCGCCCGCATTTCCTGAGCCGGTATCATTCCATGGGAATTTGGGTGTACCCGAAATGTTTCCATTGCCCCAATCCTTAGCACTTCCGTTATGATAATTTGCAGCATAGAGTACGTTTACTTCAGGATTTGGATCGCTTCCAGTAACGGTTATATCGGTTTCTTCCGGCGGATCGTATACGTGAAGCACCTGTCTTGTACCGGCCCCTGCTGCTATCACAGCATCATTTCCCGTAAATGCATTTGAATAATACACATCCGATTTTGAATAATTACTGAACGAAGCATACAGCTTACCGTTACTATCTTTAGTCATTGCAGGATAGATGGCATTTTTGCTGCCTTTAAACGTATCCTGTGCATTTACACGCCAGATATGTACAAACCTGTCGTCGGAATGTTTTGCAGTTCCGTATGTATCGGATTCTTCCATATTGCTTGCGGTATAACCGTTCATATTATTCAAAGCGGGAATACCGTTTACCACAAGATACAGATACCCGTCTTTTGCCGTATCGGGAACTTTAAAAGTCAAAGATGAACCGCTCAAGGCAAGAGCTTCCATTGGAACCGAAACACCGGTTCCGTCTTTATCTGCGGTAATCTTTAAAGAGTGAGTGTTTCCGTCCAAGTTAAAACCTGTAAGCGTATTGCCTGCTTCCTCGCGGAGCAAGGGTATTGCACCGCTTCGCGCTCTGTTTGTATTGTACGTACTGTTTCTGCTGACTTCCCTAATATACGGCACCACGTCCATACGATAGCGGTTTGTGAGCGTACCTGCCGTTGTCTGTGCTGTGGAAGGAGTGTCGCCTTTCGGATTATTGTATGTTGCCGCTGCATAATGCGTTGTGCCGTCAACACTCAGATCACCCGCAGATACAGAGGTACACGTCGGCTCACCCTTGTTGTATGCAAGTACACGCACTTCGACGTCTGTTTTTGCACCGCCGGCTATTTTTGACGTATCCCACGAGAAAGCCCACTTCGCATCGTGCCCGCCTTTTCCGATCGTTTCATCGTAAGCTTCAAATTTAAATCCGTGAGTACTCCACTTGTCCGTACCCGTCAAGTGTCCGCTTGAACCGTCTGCTATCTTGTAACAATCAATAGATTTCGATACGGGAGGTGAAACTGATGAATCTGTATAATTCACTGTCACCTTTTCTAATGCAGGCGTTACATTTTCAAAGACGCTTTCCATGCCCGGCACGCTGATATACAGCCCTTCGATAAAGCGGTCGTCGTGCGCCGAACCGCGCATAACGATTTGTCCCGACACTTTCGGGTCTCTATCCATAACGCCTGTACTGCCGGTAAAGGTTCCGGGTAACCCGCTTTCAACTTCGAGGTGTCCGTTTTCTCTGCTGTTTCCGAACAGGCTGTTGTCGCTTTCACTGTTCCAGTAGAACGGCGCTATCGTCGTTTTCGGTGCAGCCGGCGTTTTGCCTGCAAACTTCATATTTACATTTAAGGATGCCTTTTGCCTGCCCGCTTGCCAGTCGGTGCCGGACGCTGTGATTAGCGCTGCTCCTTCCGTCGAATCCCAGAACGTAAATGTAAGATCCTTTGTACTTTCTGTCGCATCACTCAGCTTGAGAATATCGCCTAATTGCAGTTTTATCGTACCCTCGGCTATCGTATAGTCCGTTGTACCCGAAGCGATGAGCGGCGCCGTTGTATTTACACCTGTTCCAATTCCGGGCAGGTTATACTGATAGTAAATTGCACCGTTACCGCCGACGATTTCGGGCGTAATTTCCGTGTAGCCCCTGACAGTCATATCGGCAGTTACGTCGAGCGATAAATCGGTTACAAGCTCTACCGCTTTGCGGGAAGGATATTTATATTGCATTCTGCTCAGGTCGTATACCGCTTTGTTAGACCCCGTAAATCCTGTAAGAGATTTTATGCCCGGTACGGTATCGTCGTGATTTGCGTCATACTCACCTTTTGTTTTAGGTGCGTGATATGCCGTAATCTTTTCGGCATCCTCGACTGCTCCGTTTCCGTTGTAGTCGGTTCCGAACGTAACGCCTGCAATACGCGGCCGGTTGTTGCTGACAAATGCCGGTTTTGCGCTGTCATACGCGTATGCGCTTACTTGAAGATGCGGATCAGATTTGTCATCCGTGCTGTAACCTTGGAACGTGGTATAATCAACGTTACCGACAACGCCCACGCTGTAGTTGCCCGCTTCGTCAAATGCTACATAGTGCAGTTCTATCGGGCCGTCGGGAATATTCCGCGAGCAGATACTCGCTTCCCATGTCCATACGGTACCGGTTTTCGAAACAGATTCGATCATGCGGTCGCCGTCATCGTTGAGCATATTGCCAGTGGAATAATAACCGTCTGCGTCAAGAGCTGCGGATGTCACGCCGCCTTCCGCACTGAGATGATCTACGACGAGCGCAAGTGCAACTTTTACGGTTGTACCCGGATCTGCGGCAAGCCCGCTGTCGAGCCTTATTACGCCCGCAGTGCTTACCGATTCTATGCGGTATATGGCACCATTCACCTGCACAAGACCGCCCGTATGCACGTTTTCGTCCTTGGAAGAAAGTGTTAATAATTCGGGGGTACTACTGTTCCACGATACACCGCCGTATTCTTTCCAGTAGAGTCCCGAATCGTAGGAGATGTTACCACCGATAGTGAGTTTATTTTTCGGGTCGGTCTTTACGAGCATCGGATCGTAGATAAAGTTGCCGCCGATACGGCGCATAAAGAAGAATGCGAGACGCTTAAAACCGCTTTGTGCTTTGCCGCCAACGGCATCTTCCTTTACCTTCGAGCCGAACGTATAGAAGCTGTCGGACTGCGAAATGTCCGCATTAATATTGTAACCCGTTTCGGAAGATGTAAGCAGTATCGGCGCTTCATTATCGTATTTTACCGTAAGGGTATACTTTGCACTGTACTCTTGCGATGTTCCATCTTTTGCTTCAATTTCGATCACACATTCGCCAACATCGGCTGCAGTATTGAGCTTGTATTTGAATTCAGCCTTTTTGCCGTCGGATGTTTTGGTTACATCCCAGTTGCCGGAGCCTGAAACGGGATTATAGCCCGTTATGAGCGTATGTGCCGTACTGCCGTCTTTTATCGTCAGTTTTTTTATCTTATCGGCATCTGTTACGCTGCCGTAAATATACCACGTGTCTTTAACGCTGTACGTGCCGCCGGAAGCGGTAGTTTGCTGCGCACTGTTAGCCGTCGAGAGATTTTCATTAGTCGATTTAACAAGGAATACGTTCTCGAATACGGGGTTGTTTTTATCGAACGTAACGTTGACGCTTTTCGGCAAACTCTTGTTATCTGAACCATCATACGCGTAGGCGGTGATTTTGACGTTGTTCGGAGTATCGCCGGACGGATTAAACTCTCCGTTTTCGTTTATCGTTAAACTCCAGCTGCCGCCGTTTAGCGTCGTAAGAATACCGTAGTTTGCCGCCGTTTGACCGGGTGCGAACGTACCTGTCCACGCTGTACCGCTGCTTCCGCTTCCGCTCATGAGATATACGGGATAGCCTTTGCTGTGCCAATAGGCGACATCGGCTGATGTCGGAGATCCTGTCGGTACATTATTTTCATCCCTAAGTATCTGCACAAATACCGCTTTAGGTTCGTTATTGTCCGTCGCATTTCCTGCAAGGCGGACTGTACCGCCCAGCCGTGCATCATTCGTAGGATAGTCTATCGTTACCGACGGCCGGTCGCCCTGAGGATCGTGCCATACCGCGTACGATTTTTCACTCTTATTACCATGTGCATCGCTTGCTTTTATCCAAATGTAGAGCTTGGTAATTTTATCGTATGTATTACTGGCAATCTCGCCGTCAGTCGTGATCCCGAGATTGACGAGCCATTTGTTCAACGTGAGGCTGTGCGATCCTGTTGCAGCAGGATCCCCATCGCCGTCAAACATAACGTACCAGCGTGTCGAAACATCCCTAACCGCTGTGTAACCGGTTTTACTCGGATCAAAAGAAGAAATACTAGCGGTATGTTCGACACCTCCCTCATCTACGTATGTATACGAATTATTTGAAGCGCTGTCACTGTCGGGAGAAGCCGTTCCGCTCGGAGATACGGCAAACCATACGGTCGCATTGCTGTCGTCGATTTCTCCGGAAACGCGCGTAGTGCCCTTTGTCGGCGATATACCTGAAGCAGTCTTTGTTGTAGGACTTGAGAATTCGACCTTCGGTGCGGTGTTGTCAACCTTTGCCTCACGCAAGATCGTAAACTTATTGCCTGCCTTGTCGGTCGCAACAATATCCAGCTTCATCGTACCGCTTCCCGTAATGCACGGGATAGCGTCGAATGTGTACTCCGTCCATCCGTCTGCCATCGTCGAACCGGAAGTAACGTTGGTATGAGTTTTACCCGTGCCGGAGGCAGCCGCCGTGTATGTGTGCTCCACTACCGGCGTTCCATCATCGAGCGAAAGATTCGATACCTTAACGTATAATTGGTTTGCGTCTATGCCGTTTGCATCCTTTGCCTCAAACCTAATGTAGAATTTTTCAGAGCCGCCTTTGGCAGGATCACCGGAATCGGCTTTACCGCCGAGCATCAGCTCTTTTCCGCCGACGGTCTTAAAATCATCCGACCAATCCGTACCATTCCTGCTTATCTGCACCTTCCGCATTTCAGGTGCAAGCGTGTCTACTTTAAGATACAGCTTTGAATCGGGATGCGCTCCTTCGCCGAACGTATTTGTACCGTCGGCAAGTTTCGGAGCGCTTGTTGACGCCGTCGCCGCCGAAATAAATTCGGTACCCGCCGCATCCTTAACTTTAAACAATATCGTTGTAGGACCGTCGGGAAGCGTTAAATTCCATGATCCGCCCGAAACCGTAATAGGAGTCCAACTTGAGCCGTTGTCGGTACTGTATTGAAGCGATTGCACCTCTCCGTCGTCATCGATAATGCTGCCGTAAATCGTATCGGAGCCTTTAAACCAGACGGGATTTGCAGCCGTCATACCGTTAAGAGACAGGTTCGTAAATCTAATAACAGGCCGATCGGCATTTTGATCGACGGTTACGGTTCTTTCTTCAGAGCCTACGTTCCCAGCGGCGTCTTTTGCCGTAATCTTAAATTTCAGCTGTCTGCCGTTCGCCGCATTGCCGTCCGAATCGTAGGTACCGATACCGCCGCTCCCCGGCGCCGTCGTTTCGGCCGTATTGAGTGGAAATGTCCAAACACCGTCCGTAATCGACGGCTCTGTATTGTACTTTGTCCAATCGTTCGTACCGGCTCCCGTTTTAATCCATACTTCAACTTTATTTGCAATTTCTCTGCTGTCGAAAGCGGTTCCCGAAACGGTAATCGTTTTGTTTACCGTCGCTCCTGCAGCCGGTGTATTGATTTTCACCGTCGGCGGCGTAATGTCCTTCTGCAGCGTAAAGAGCGCAAAGTCAGCCGTATTTCCCGCATTGTCAGTAAGGCGTACCGTTACCGCTCCGTCCGCAAGTTTTGCCTGCGGAATGATTGCCGTATATGTACCGCCGCTTTCCGTTGGCGTAATAGCCGGAGACAACAGAGTATTTCCGATTTTGATAACTTTGATTTCGGCCGGATTCAAACCGCTTGACCCCGCATCGCTTGCAGTAAATGTAAATTCAACCTGAGTCGTATCGTTGTTTACGAGCTTTGTCGTAATGTTGTTTTGTCCGTCAACCGTACCGAGCGTACACGTGCCGGGCGCTGCCGTATCGATTTTTACATCAAGTTCCTTTTCGACAGGATTTCCTGCCTTATCCATCGCTTTTACAATAACTTTGCCGTTAAACGTATCGCTTACTATAACCGTAAAATTGCCGTTGCCCACATCATTCCAATTGGGCTCCGTGCTTAATTTATACTGCAGTTTATCTACACCGCTTCCGCTATCTTCGGCGAACGCTTTTACTAACAAAGATGTTCTATTATACCAGTCGCCGGTATTTTCGGGAGAAATATACGGTGCTTTACTTGCCGTATTATCGGTTTTCCATGCCGGCTCTGCCGTATCTACTGTTACACCGACCGACTGTTCCGCAACAGCATCTCTTCCGACTGCGTCTTTCGCACTTACCGTAAATGTCCATAAGCCGTCTTTTGTTCCGTCATTAGGAATCATAAAACTAAATATTGCGTCGGCGGATTTTTTATCCGGGGACGGAGTTTTCGTAATCGTCAAGCCAGAGCCGGTGTAAGGGGTTCCGTTATACTTAACCGTTGCGGTTATATTTGCTTTAACCGTCGTATCGTCACTGCCGAGCGAAAAATTATCCGAAACCTTTATTTTTGCCGTAAGCGTTTTCCCTACCATCACCTTATTGACGTATTTACCCGCAACGTCCGTCTCCGGAGCAGTGTTGACTTTTGCCTCAAGCGAACCGATTGTCGGCACACTAAAATCGAATTTGATGCCCGTATAATTGGAAGATTCCGTCTTTAATCCCGCAGCATCGGTTGCGCGGAATTTAATACTATAATTTTCTGTTTCGGTTACATCGATATTGGCAGTCCACGATGCTTCCGTCGTTACTTCGGGAACCGCGCTTGCGTTTAGAGAAGCGGTAACGGGTGTCCAGTGTGTACCTCCATCGGTAGTGTATTCGAGTGTTTTTGTACCTTTTCCTTTTACATCGCTCCACTTTCCGCGGAAGCTGTACCGGCGGCCGGTTATAATTCCGTGTGAATCTTTTATCGTTTGAATATAGCTGTTGTCTTCCTTTATCAGCTTATTGACAGAAATATTATCGCTGTCAACAGTGATGACGGGCTTTTTGTTGTCGATATATATACTCCGCGTAACGGAGCTTTCTGCGTGCGCATTGT
>ERZ772957.1537-NODE-1537-length-14816-cov-5.949936_pt1 | contig 14816 bp, 10 predicted proteins | sample MGYA00580682_ERZ772957 | MGnify/ENA primary metagenome ERZ772957 (study PRJEB29015, sample SAMEA2737921) | human oral metagenome | biome: human oral; feature: human-associated habitat; material: dental | place: China | collected 2025 ...
GGCATGTACCCGGCGGTAGGGGCGTATTGCATACGCCCCACAAACGCCACCCGTAGGTGGCGAAGACGTGTCCGTATTTCCAACCGCCTCCTCCAAAACCGCCCATAACATGACCATTATTCGGCCCCGTGAGGCTGCCTGTGGGGCGTATGCTGTTGCGCCTCTACAACTGGGGACACACCTTAATTGGGATAACAAGCCCGTATTTCCAACTGCCGAGAGGTGTAACATGACAATACGGCAGGTATTTTGAACTACCGAGGGGTATTACATGAAAATACGGCAGGTATTTTCAACTCCGGAGTGGTAGGGACTGAAAATACGGCAGGTATTTTGAACTCCGGAGCCTCGGCACTTCAAAATACCTGCCGTATTGTCATACATATGTGCTCGGTAGTTGTCTTGACGGTCGTGTTACGGGGTCTCGCGGGGGTAAATGATTGAAAATACGGTCGTGTTACGGCCACCGCGGAAGGGCCGCACCTGTGTATTCGGTCGTGTTATGGGTGGTTCGGTTGGATGATGGTTGGGGATACGGATATGTTTTCCGAATGGGGTATATATTCCGGTTGGGGATACGGCCATGTTTTCGCCACCTGCGGGTGGCGTTTGTGGGGCGTATGCTGTTGCGCCCCTACACGTGTTACATGCCATACATCGAAATACGGATATGTTTTCCGAACGGGGTATATATTTCGGTTAGGGATACGGACATGTTTTCCGAACCGGGTACACGTTATCCACCGAAATACGGAAATGTTTTTCGAACCGGACATGCGTTACCCATCGAAATACGGCCGTGTTTTCCGAACCGGGTACACGTTATCCATCAAAATACGGCCGTGTTTTCCGAAGGAGATACACGTTACCCACCGAAATACGGCCGTGTTTTCCGAATTAGGCGAAGGCGTAGACGAGCCCGAGGATGGAGAGGAGGATGATGGCGGAGCCTACGATGCGGTTCAGTATGCGGATGCTGCGAATGTTGAACCATCGGCGGAGGCGCGACACGAGGTAGGTGATCAACAGCCACCACAGGACGGCTCCGGCGGCAATACCGGTCAGGCCAATGGGCACGTCCCAGACGCTGGCTGAAAAGACGAAGGAGAACCGGGCAAAGAGGCCGATATATAGGAATACAATTAGTACATTGCTCAGGGTGAGCAGAAAGGCTGAGATAAAATCTTGCACCAAGGAAAGGCGTGAGGCGCTGTTCTTGCGTAAACGTTTGACGGGATTGGCCTGGAAGATGTAGTAACCAAAGGCGCCGAGTACCAAACTGCCAAATACCTCGAGCGGCTTCTGGTGTGCCTCGACAAAGTTGACCACCAATCCCATCGAGAGGGCTGTCACGGCGGCATAGATCACGTCAGAGAGGGCCGCCCCGAGTCCGCTTACAAAGCCGTGCCAACGACCTTCGGAGAGGGTGCGCTGGATGCAAAGCATGCCGATGGGGCCCATCGGAGCCGACACCAGTATGCCTATAATCATCCCCGTGCGAAAGAGTTCCAGTAAATCCACCATCATCTTGTTGCGTCAAAGGAAGTGTGAGGAGTCAGGGGTTGGGCAAATCGTAGGGTCATTGTGGACTGTCTGCGCATGATGGTTGCAAAGGTAGCAAAATCGCCTCGCCCTGAGGCCGCCGCGGGTTCACGTAACCGACCCGGATTTGGAAGTGATACGTTTGGAGGATTCACGTAACCGACCCGGATTTGGGACCCTCAACCGATGGCGGTTCAACACGCCTATCCCCCGATCGTTCCCTGCGGGGCCGTTTGTGGGCATATGCTGTTGCGCCCTTACACCGGGTACACGCATCACATTGGAATGGGGATCGGTTGCGTGAACCCACTGCACACGGGCGTTCGACATACAGATATATATTTTGAACCCCCGCGGGAGTACACCCCACGGCAAGAACCTGTATTTTTGCGCATCGTTAAACGGCGGTAGCGCGGCGCCCCGATGGCTGATGACTCCCGGCACTCCCTACCCCTAACCACTCGTAACTACAAATGATCCAATTCTTCCACCTACCCGCCGGAACGGTCTATGCCGTTGAAGTAGACCACGCCCTGACCGAGGATGAACGCACCCCACTCAGCTGGCTCTTTGGCCAGGCAGCTGCCGTAGACTCTCCCGAAATAGAAGGCCGATTCGTCGGGCCTCGCCGCGAAATGATCACCCCCTGGAGCACCAACGCCGTGGAGATCACCCAAAACATGGGTCTCAAGGGCATCTCGCGCATCGAGGAATACCTGCCCGCTACCGATCAGGCCGACTGCGACCCCATGCTACAACACCTCTACGACCGGCTCGACCAACGACTCTTCACCACCGATCGGCAGCCCGAACCCATCGTCTATATCGACGACATTGCGGACTACAATCGCCGCGAAGGTCTGGCCCTCAGCGACGACGAGGTACGTTACCTGAACGACCTGAGCCACCGACTGGGGCGCAAGCTGACCGACAGCGAAGTGTTCGGATTCTCGCAGGTCAACTCTGAGCACTGCCGCCACAAGATCTTCGGAGGCAAGTTCGTCATCGACGGGGTTGAGCAACCCGATAGCCTCTTTGCAATGATCAAGCGCACGTCGTCCGTCAACCCGAACGGTCTTGTCTCGGCCTACAAGGACAACGTCGCCTTTAACGCCGGGCCGACGGTAGAGCAGTTCGCCCCCGCTTCGGCTGACGGGCCTGATTTCTTCGTCACGCGCCCCATCCCTACCGTGCTGGCGCTGAAAGCCGAAACGCACAACTTCCCCACTACGGTCGAACCCTTCAACGGGGCCGCTACCGGCACCGGGGGGGAGATCCGCGACCGTCTCGGAGGCGGCCGCGCCTCGCTGCCACTGGCCGGTACAGCGGTCTACATGACAGCCTACCCGCGCACGGACCCCGATCGCGCTTGGGAGCGCGTCTTGGACCCGCGCTCGTGGCTCTACCAAACGCCCGCGCAGATCTTAGTCAAGGCCTCCAACGGTGCCTCTGACTTTGGTAATAAGTTCGGCCAACCGCTCATCTGTGGCTCCTTGCTGACGTTTGAATACAAAGCGCCAGACGGTCGCAGTTACGCTTACGACAAGGTCATCATGCTGGCCGGCGGCATGGGCTTCGCTAATCGGCGCGATGCCCTGAAGGGTCAGCCCGAGGCAGGTGAAAAAGTGGTCGTGTTAGGCGGAGACAATTACCGCATTGGTATGGGTGGCGGGGCTGTTTCGTCGGTTGATACGGGTCGCTACGCCTCTGGTATTGAGCTGAATGCCGTGCAGCGAGCCAACCCAGAGATGCAGAAGCGGGCCGCAAACGTGATCCGGGCCCTGGCCGAATCGGATGACAACCCCATCGTATCGATCCACGACCATGGCGCAGGGGGTCATCTGAACTGTCTTTCGGAACTGGTGGAGACCACCGGTGGCCGAATCGATATGGACAGCCTACCTGTCGGCGATCCGACCCTCTCCGCACGCGAGATTATTGGCAACGAGAGCCAGGAGCGCATGGGCTTGTTGATTAAGGAGGAGGATACCGCCCGCGTGCGGCGCATCGCCGAACGGGAGCGCGCACCGATGTATGTCGTGGGCGAGACTACGGGCGACATGCGGTTTGTCTTTGCCCAGCGTGACGGCACCTGCCCCATCGACCTCCGCCTGGAAGATATGTTCGGCAATCCCCCGCGCACCATCATGGAGGACACCAACCTCCAGCCCTCGTTCCCCGCGCTGACGTATCGGTTATCGGAACTGCATACCTATCTGGAGCAGGTTTTACAGATGGAAGCCGTAGCCTGCAAGGACTGGCTGACGAACAAAGCAGACCGGAGCGTCACGGGTCACGTGGCCCGACAGCAGTGTGTGGGCGAGTTACAGCTACCGCTGAGCGATCTGGGTGCCGTCGCACTCGACTTCCACGGAAGGCACGGCATGGCCACCTCCATCGGTCACGCCCCGCAAGCCGCCCTCGTCGACCCCGCAGCTGGCTCGCGGTTGGCTATCGCCGAAGCGCTGACGAACATCGTCTTTGCCCACCTGGCCGACGGCCTACGTAGCGTCTCCCTGAGTGCCAACTGGATGTGGCCCTGCCGCAACCCCGGTGAGGACGCACGTCTCTATCATGCTGTCGAAGCGGCATCTGACTTCGCTTGCGCCCTCGGTATCAACATCCCGACGGGCAAGGATTCGCTCTCGATGACTCAGAAGTATGGTGAGGAGAAGGTACTGGCGCCGGGCACGGTCATCATCTCCGCAGCCGCCGAGGTGAGTGACATCCATCGGATCATCTCCCCCGTACTATCGAACGACCCAGCGACGGCCGTCTATTATGTGGATTTCTCGGGCTGCGAGCTAAGGTTAGGCGGGTCGGCCTTCGCCCAATCACTCGGTAGCGTGGGGTCGGAGGTGCCGGACGTTTTGGATACGGACTATTTCCGCCGAGCCTTCGAGGCCGTGCAGACGGCTGTCGGGTCGGGTCTGGTGCAGGCCGGGCACGACGTATCGGCCGGCGGCATGCTGGTGGCCCTACTGGAGATGTGTTTCGCTAACGTTGACGGAGGCCTCGAGGTCGATCTGGACGCCATCCCCGACCCCGATCTGGTCAAGATCCTTTTCTCCGAAAACCCCGCGGTACTCTTGCAAGCGCCCGCAGACGACCGTCTGGAGGCGATCCTTCGCGAGGCCGACGTGCGTTTCTATCGCGTGGCCCGTCCGACTGACGAGCGCCACTTGCTCATCACGAAGGACGGCGCCGATTACCACTTCGGCATCGATTATATGCGCGACGTCTGGTATCGCTCCTCCTACCTGCTCGACCGTCTTCAGAGCGGCGAGGAGTGCGCAGCTACCCGTTACGAACAGTATAAGATGCAGCCGCTGCGTTTCCGTATCCCTGACACATTCGTCGGATCGACCGCCAGCCTCGGACTCTCCACCACCCGCACCGAACGGAGCGGCGTCCGTGCGGCCATCCTCCGCGATAAAGGCACGAACGGCGAGCGCGAGATGGCCTACGCCCTCTATCTGGCCGGGTTCGACGTGAAGGACGTCCACCTGACCGACCTCGCCACGGGCCGCGAGACACTCGACGACATCGATTTTGCCGTCTTCTGTGGCGGTTTCTCCAACTCCGACGTCCTCGGATCCGCCAAGGGCTGGGCGGCAGGCATACTCCATAACGACCGCGCTCGCTCTGCCATCAACCGCTTCTACGACCGCCCGGACACGCTCAGCCTCGGCGTCTGCAACGGTTGCCAACTCATGGCCCACCTCGGTCTCCTCTACCCCGACCACACGGAACGTCACGCCCTGCTCCACAACCGCTCACACAAGTTTGAATCGAGCTTCGTCACGCTCGACATTCCGCAGAACGATTCCGTCATGTTAGGCTCCCTCTCCGGCGCTCGGATCGGCGTATGGGTAGCCCACGGTGAAGGCCGCTTCGACTTCCCCTATGAGGAGGCTCGCTACCGCATAGCGGCGCGTTACAGTTACGACAGCTACCCCGCCAATCCCAACGGCTCACAGTGGGGCGTTGCCGCGCTGACCTCCGCCGACGGCCGTCACCTGGCCATGATGCCCCATCCGGAGCGGTCGATCTTCCCCTGGCAGTGCGCCCATTACCCCGCCGACCGTCGTCAAGACGAGGTCACGCCCTGGATGCAAGCCTTTGTCAATGCCCGCCGCTGGGTAGAGAGCAAGCGGCGTTAGCCGTCAGCCCTGTCGCTGAGAACAACCGAGTCCTGCCGGATGAGAGGCCATGATCGTCTCTTCATCCGGCAGGACGCTTTAGTAGGGGGGACCGCCTCGAAGCGGGGACCGCGAATCAGTTGAGCTTACAGACTCTTCAGCAGCTCTTCAAATTCGGAGGGTGATAAGATCCGTGCGGTCTTGAAAGGGTTGAGTGCCAATAGGTCGGCGTCTCCTGTCACTAAGAAATTGGCTTAGGAGAAGTCTATCAGATCCAATAAGAAGTTGTCTTTAGGATCCCTGCAATTCGTATGCACTGGAGTCGGAATGTGTACTTTTTCAGCTATCAGCTCTAAGAGCTCCATCAGTTCATCTACGCTTTGGGGAGCGAAATACTTCCGGAGTTTCTTCCTCCCTGTCACCTCCTTAATCTCCCAGAGCAGGAGGTCGGTGGTGACAATCTGTATTCGCCCGTCGGAGATATATGGCTTTATCCCGGACAGCCGTTTACCGATAAGGGAGCTGATCCATACGTTCGTGTCAAAGATGACCTTAACAACTCTGCTTTTCATAGAGTTCTTGCCTTACACTCTCCACCTCTTGTGTCAAGGTGTCCCAGTCCAGTTCGTCGGTTCGGAAAGATTGGAGCAAGCGAGATAGCCTATTGTCAACAGCTTCTTTTTCCAATGCTTCTGTTAGCTGGATCTTCTGTTGCAGGGGCAATTGCTTGACGATATCAAGCACCTGGTCGAAGGTCAAATCGACGTGTAGCAAGGTTTTCATATGCGATGTTGGTTTTACTTGGTTGTCATTCCGAGTTCTACTTGTAGAGACAAAGGTAAACGCTCCCGCTCAAACGCCTCCCCTCGCAAATCCCTTGAAAGCCACTGATGAACGATTTGAGTGTACATTTGGCGCAATTTTTTGAAGTAAATAAGATAGTAAAAAGAACGAACAAGATGAATGTGATTCAAAAGACGATTGATCTGGGTGACGGACGAAGCATCACCATCGAAACGGGGAAATTGGCTAAGCAGGCCGATGGATCCGTGACCGTACGCATGGGCAACACGGTGTTGCTGGCTGCGGTGTGTGCCGCGAAGGACGCGGTGCCGGGCACGGATTTCATGCCCCTTCAGGTGGACTACAAAGAGAAGTATGCGGCCTTCGGGCGTTTCCCCGGTGGCTTTACGCGCAGAGAGGGTAAGCCCTCTGACTACGAGATTCTGACTTCTCGTTTGGTGGACCGCGTACTGCGCCCCCTCTTCCCGGACAATTATCACGCGGAGGTGTACGTCAACGTCATCCTGCTCTCGTCCGACGGCGTCGATATGCCCGACGCACTGGCTGGACTAGCAGCATCGTCGGCGCTGGCTGTCTCCGACATTCCCTTCGGCGGACCGATCTCGGAGGTGCGCGTGGCACGCATCGACGGACGGTTTGTCATCAATCCCACCTTTGAGCAGCTGGAGAAGGCTGACATTGACATCATGGTGGGTGCAACGTACGAGAACATTATGATGGTGGAAGGCGAAATGGATGAGGTGCAGGAGGCCGAAATGCTCGAGGCTATCCGCGTGGCCCATGAAGCTATCAAGCAGCACTGCCTGGTGCAAAAGGAGCTCGAAGCTGCCTGCGGCAAGACGGTGAAGCGTGAATATTGCCACGAAGAGAACGACGAGGAGCTGCGCCAAAAGGTGCACGATGAGCTTTACGCCAAGGCGTACGCCATCTCTGTCTCCGGACAGGGCAAGCAGGAGCGCGCCGAGGCCTTCGAAAAGATCGTGGAGGACTTTAAGGCGAACTACACCGAGGAGGAACTGGAGGAAAAGGCGCCCCTCATCGACCGCTACTATCACGACGTGGAGAAAGAGGCCATGCGCCGCGCCATCCTCGACGAGGGCAAGCGCCTCGACGGCCGTCGCACGACGGACATCCGCCCCATATGGATCGAACCAGACTACCTGCCGGGACCGCACGGATCGGCCGTCTTTACCCGCGGCGAGACGCAGTCGCTGACGACCGTCACGCTGGGCACGAAGAGCGATGAGAAGATCGTGGACGATGTGCTCAATCAGGGTCGCGACCGCTTCCTGCTGCATTACAACTTCCCGCCTTTCTCCACCGGCGAGGCCAAGTCGCAGCGTGGTGTAGGCCGTCGCGAGATCGGTCACGGCAACTTGGCTCACCGCGCCCTCAAGCGCATGATCCCGAAGGATTACCCGTACGTGCTGCGCGTCGTATCTGACATCCTCGAGTCGAACGGCTCCTCGTCGATGGCTACCGTTTGCGCTGGCACACTGGCGCTGATGGACGCTGGCGTACCCATCAAGAAACCCGTGTCGGGCATCGCCATGGGCTTAATCTCCGAAAACAAGGGAACGAACTATGCCATTCTGTCAGACATCCTCGGCGATGAGGATCACCTGGGCGACATGGACTTCAAGGTGACCGGTACGCGTGACGGCATCACCGCCACACAGATGGACATCAAGGTGGACGGCCTCTCGTACGAGATCCTCGAGCGCGCTCTGGCACAAGCTAAGGAGGGACGTCTGCACATCCTTAATAAGATCGTCGAGGCGCAACCCGAGCCGCGCGTCGAGCTTAAACCGCACGCTCCGCGCATCGAGACCTTCACCATCGGCAAGGAGTTCATCGGCGCCGTCATCGGCCCGGGCGGAAAGATCATCCAGGGTATCCAAGAGAAGTCTGGCGCCACGATCTCCATCGACGAGGTGGACAACGTCGGCATCGTCGAGGTGGCCGCCACGAACAAGGAGTCGATCGACGCCGCCCTGCGCGCCATCCGCGCCATCGTCGCTGTGCCTGAGGTCGGTGAGACATACGAGGGCAAGATCTCGTCCATCATGCCTTACGGCGCCTTCGTCGAGTTCATGCCCGGCAAGGACGGCCTGCTGCACATCTCGGAGATCGATTGGAAGCGCCTCGAGACGGTCGAAGAGGCCGGCCTCAAGGAGGGCGACCGCGTTGTGGTGAAGCTCGTGGACATCGACCCGAAGACGGGCAAGTTCAAGCTCTCGCGTCGTGCGCTCATGCCGAAACCTGAAGGCTACACGGAGCCTGCGGCCCGTGGCAGTCGTCCGCCTCGCCAAGGTGGCAACGGCGGCGGTCGTCGGTAAGCCGCGCCGACTGTCGATCGCATGAAAAAGTCCCCCGGGCATGGATGGTAGGTCCATTGCTCGGGGGACTTCTTTTTTGGGGGGAGATTATGGTGCTTGATATACTGTATATCGGAGCCGTGCAAGCCTGCTTGGGGCTGATATACTGTATATCGGAGCCATGCAAGCCTGTTTGGGCGTGATATACTGTATATCGGGCCATGCAAGCCTGCTTGAGTGTGATATACTGTATATCGGAGCCGTGCAAGCCTGCTTGAAGCTGATTTACGGTAAATTGAGTCCATGCAAGCCTGCTTGAAGCTGGTTTACTGTAAATCGAGTCCATGCAAGCCTGCTTGAAGCTGATTTACGGTAAATCGGAGCCATGCAAGCCTGCTTGAAGCTGATTTACCGTAAATCGGAGCCCTGTAAATATTGAGGCAACAGTCAGGCAGGATCAGGCAGCGCTCACTGCGCAAGGATCGCCTCGCGAATGCGCACCAACCGCGTGAGCAGTCCCTCCAGCCGGTCGAGCGGCAGCATGTTCGCCGCGTCCGACAGCGCCGAGGCCGGGTCCGGGTGCGTCTCAAGGAAGATCCCATCCGTCCCCACAGCCACGGCCGCGCGCCCGATGGTCTCGATCAGCTCCGGCAGTCCGCCCGCCACACCCGACGCCAGGTTCGGCTGCTGGAGCGAGTGCGTGATGTCCGTCACCACCGGGTGCCCAAAGGCCTGCATGCGTGGGATGCCGCGGAAGTCGACCACAAGGTCGGTGTACCCAAAAGTCGTCCCGCGCTCCGTCAGCATCACGTTCGGGTTACCCGCGTCGACCACCTTTTGCGCCGCAAAACGCATCGCGTCCGGCGCCAGAAACTGCCCCTTTTTAATGTTCACGATCCGCCCCGTATGCGCCGCCGCGATCAGCAGGTCCGTCTGTCGACAGAGGAAGGCCGGGATTTGCAACACGTCCACAAACTCCGCCGCCAAGGCCGCCTCATGCGTCTCGTGAATATCCGTCACGGTCGGGATGCCCAGCCGCTCGCGCACCTTGCCGAGGATGCCGAGCGCGCGCTCATCGCCGATGCCCGTGAAGGAGTCAATACGCGATCGATTCGCCTTGCGATACGACCCCTTGAAGACATACGGGATACCCAGCCGGGCCGTGATCTCCGCCACACGCTCCGCAATGCGCAGCGCCATCTCCTCGCCCTCAATCACGCACGGGCCGGCCAAGAGGAAGAACTGTTTTGTGCTTGTCAAATCATTGATGTTCATTGTTTATCTCATTCGTTTGATGGTTTAACTAAAATCATATCCATGTCCCCCGGGAACCAAACTTCCCCGCCCCCCTTCCCTATACCTTATATATAAGCTCCTCGGCGCGTTGGATCATCTCCTCCACGGGTCGCGTGGCATCGATCCAATGGATCGTGAAGCCCCGCCGTTCCATGCCGCGAAACCACGTCATCTGCCGCTTGGCAAACTGGTGGATGGCCGTCTCCAGCCCGCTGATCATTTCGTCGCGCGATCGCAGCCCCGTCACATACTCCGTCACGAAGCGATATTCCAGCCCGTAGTACATCAAATCCTCCGCCGCGATCCCCTCGTCCAGCAGCCCGCGCACCTCATCGATAAGCCCCTCGTCTAACCGCGCAACGAGCCGCCGCGAGATGCGTTCACGCCGCAGCTCCCGGTCGATGTCCAGCCCGATGATCAGGCTGTTGATAGGCGCAAACTCGGTCCGTTCCGGCGACTGACTACGGTAGTACTCCTCGATCTCGATCGCGCGGATGGCACGCTGCGCACTGTCTACATCGGTCTTGTTGTGTAGCGTCTTATACGACGCCAAGATCCGCTCCAGCTCAGCCAGTGGTACATCTTTCAGCCGCTCCCGTAGCGCCTCGTTTGGCGGCACATCCAACAGGCGATACCCCTTCAGCACCGCCTCGATATACATCCCCGTTCCGCCACAGAGAATCGGCACCAATCCGCCCTCTCGCAGCCGCCGAAAAACGTCGAAGAAGTCGTGCTGATAACGAAAAACATTGTAGCGTGTGCCCGGCTCACAGATGTCGACAAGGTGGCAAGCCACCCGCTGCCCCTCGACGACATAGTCGGCCAGATCCTTACCCGTACCGATGTCCATCCGTCGGTAGACCTGCCGCGAATCGGCGCTGATGATCTCCGTATGCAAACGGAAGGCCCACGCTGCAGCAAAATGTGTCTTGCCGCAAGCCGTGGGCCCTAAAATAGTGATCAGTTCGTACTCCTTCATCGTGCAATGGCTATCGATGCTGCCACGAACCATCCACGGTCAGAATAGACCGTAGCTAAAAGAACATGTTGTAGCACGCGATAAACTTTTGTCTCTTGTTTTTTACGCCTGCATGGTTATCTCCACGGACCGCTGTCACCGTCCGTTCGTCGGGCGCTTCCGCCCGGGGCTCCTGACTCTCGCAGTAGTAATCCCTCTTTTCTGCTTCAGGGTCACTCTTTGCGATGTCTCCGTTACGTGTGTGTAGAATCCACGCGGGATTCTTCGGGAATAATGTTTTCATCGCTCTGACAATTTAAGAAATTAGACATTAGTGGGAGGTGATGAATCCACGCTTGGAATCTCTTTCCCGTTGTAAATGTAACGCCTAAGTAGCAAAATCGTTGAGGTGCCCTGTCTTGGATTGGCATGTTTTACGATCATTTAACCACTGCATGCATGGCATGTCATCGCCTCTTCATGGCCCCACGATCAGCACTTTTTGTCGGCATCAATAGTTAATCCCCCGAAAACTGTTTCCTTTGTCCACCGAGGATAACGGAGGGAAGGCCCTCCTGTAGTAATTAGAACAGCGAAATGGAATTGACAAAAGACACCAATGAGACGGGCATGCCGGAAATGGATCGGACGCCCGAGCAACTTTCGGACAATCTGTCTGAAAACGTGGAAGCACAAAACGTAGAAACCACACCCGAACAAAACGTAATCACAACAGAGCCCGCCCCAGAAGCGGCTCCGGAGCCGCCCGCTGCGTCAACACCTGAACCGACCACTGAGCAGCCCGAGCCCGCTACAACAGCCGAAGCTCCCGCCCAGCAAGAGGCACCCGCTGAGACGGTACGCGAGATCGTCGTCAACGAAGCCACGGTGCAGCAGGATTCGCAAATGAAGGAGCTGCCCACCACGCCTGACGACTACTGCGGAGAGTTACAGGAGGCTATTGAGACGGGTGCAGTCGGTATGCTCAACAAGCACGAAATCATCGAGAAACTCAAAGAGGCGGTCGGCCGTGCAGAGAGCGCGCCGCGCGATGAGATCGATCGACTGCGACAGTCCTACTATCGCATCCTCAAGGCCGAGGCGGACGAGCTCAAGCGCGTCTTTGTCGAAGGTGGCGGTAACGAGGACGATTTCGAGAATCCGTCCGACGAGACGCTGCCCGTCGTTAAAGACCTACTAAACCGATACAAGGAGCGCCGTGCCGAACTGGAGAAAGAGAGGACGCGTGTGCGTGAGGAGAACTACCTCAAGAAGTTGAACCTCATCGACCGCATGAAAGCCCTCGTCGAAAGCACGGACGACTTCAACCGGCGATACAACGAGTTCCGCGAAATCCAGCAGAAATGGAAAGAGTACGACCCCGTACCGCAGGAGCACGTCAAGGAACTTTGGAACAACTACCAGATCCAAGCCGAACGTTTCTACGACATCGTCAAGATCAACCATCAGCTGCGCGATTACGACTTCAAGAAGAACCTCGAACGTAAGCTGGAACTCACCGAGGCCGCTGAAAAACTGGTCGAGGAGCCAGACGTCGTGTCGGCCTACCGCAACATGCAGCAGATCTTCCAGCAATGGCGCGAAATCGGTCCTGTGCCTCGCGAACAGCGTGACGAGGTTTGGAACCACTTCAAGGAACTCATGACGAAGGTCAACCGACGCCACCAAGAGCACTTCGAGGTCATTCGCGCCCGTGAGGAAGAGAATCTTCAAGCCAAAACAGCCCTCTGTGAGACCGTCGAAGGCGTCGTATATGACGACCTAAAGACCCACCGCGACTGGGAGAAGAAGGCCGCAGAAATCATCGAGCTGCAACAGAAATGGCGCACTATCGGCTTTGCCGCCCGGAAGCAGAACCAGAAGATTTACGACCGCTTCCACGCCGCCTGCGACGAGTTCTTCAAGCGCCGCAACGAGTTCTTCAAGGAGATCCGCAAGGACTTCGACGAGAATCTCCGCCAGAAGAAGGCCCTGCTCGAGAAGGCCGAGGCGCTCAAGGAAAGCACCGACTGGAAGGAAACTACCCAAGCCTTCATCGAGTTGCAGAACCAGTGGAAGGCCGTTGGACCTACGCAGCGCCGCCAGTCTGACGCCGTTTGGAAGCGCTTCAACGCCGCCTGCGACTACTTCTTCGAGCGTAAAAACGCCGCCTTCTCCGGCCAGCGTAACGAAGAGAAGGCTAATCTCGACGCCAAAAACGAGATCGTTCGTAAGATTCAGAATCTCGACGAGAGCCTTTCCGCCGACGAGTCCATCACCACGCTTAAGGCGCTCATCAGCGAATGGAACGCCATCGGCTACGTGCCTTTCCGCGATAAAGAGAACGCCTACAACGCCTTCCGCACCGCCGTCGACAAACAGTACGACCGCCTCAACGTGGCTCAGGCCGACCGTCGCATGCAGGCCTTCCGCTCCGGCCTCTCCGAGATGGCTGAGCAGGGCAAAGGCCGCATCCACAGCGAGCGCGATCGCCTCATGCGCACCTATGAGCGTATGAAAAGCGAGGTCCAGACCTACGAAAACAACCTCGGCTTCCTCAACATCTCGTCCAAGGGCGGCAGTGGCCTCCTCAAAGAGATGGAGCGTAAGCTCGAACGCCTGCGCGAAGAGATGGCACTCGTGGTCAAGAAGATCGAAGCCATCGATGAGAACCTCGAGTAGGCGCCTGCACCGTTTCAATCCGGGACACGAGGCGGCTGTCGGGATCGGCCAAGCCAACTATACCCCCGACGCCGCCTCTCGCCGGATGGCGGACGATCTCGAAACCCTCCCACTTTGGTACGCCGACAGCGGCGACAGCGTTTGGATAACCCACACCGAGGGGGCGGATCAATTCCTTGATTCGCTCCCTCTTTTTTTGCGCCCGGACGTCCGACTGCTGGCTGCTGATGCGCTCTGTCGGCTGTCGGCGGACGTCGAGGGACCGCTCCTCGCCACGCCTTGGGGACTCTCGCCCGACGTCCTCGCCGCCTTCGAACGCCTCCGCCGACGTGGCGCCCCGATCCTCGTCCCTGCGTGGAGCGACGCCCTCCGTACGCTCACCCACCGGCAGACCGCCGCTCGTTGCTTGGAACGCGTGCTCCGTCGGTTGCCCGAGTTGCCGCCCGTTGCCGTGCCCCGCTTCTGTGCGTCGGTGAGTGAGGTGGTCGATTACGTGACGACTTGTCAGGCACCCTTTATGCTCAAGACTCCCTTCTCCTGCTCTGGTCGTGGGATTCTCACCCTCGAGAACGCTTCGATCACTGATCCAGAGCGACGTTGGATCGAGGGCGCCCTCCGTCGATGGGGGGTGGTCAGCATCGAGCCTAAGCTGGACAAAACGGCAGACTTCGCCCTGGAGTTTCACAGCGACGGCCACGGTCGCGTCACCTACGCCGGCCTCTCCGTCTTCGACACGCACCCCCGCGGAGCCTTCACCGGCGCCCGACTCGGAGACCCCAACCGGCTCCGAGGGCAGTTGCCCGACATCCTCCGCGGCCCCCTTTTCGACCGCCTCCGCACGGCCGTCACCGACACCCTCTGCGACACCGTCGGCCGCATCTACAGCGGCTTCCTCGGCGTCGACATGCTCGTCTACCGCCGGCCGGACGGCTCCGCGGCCGTCCATCCCTTCATCGAGCTCAACCTCCGCTACACGATGGGCCTCGTGGCCGTCGAGCTCAGCCGCCGCGTGGTGCACCCCGACGCCATCGGCCGCCTCCTCATCGCGCGCTGCCCCGCCCCCGGCGACGCCCT
>ERZ772957.1538-NODE-1538-length-14812-cov-6.669513_pt1 | contig 14812 bp, 7 predicted proteins | sample MGYA00580682_ERZ772957 | MGnify/ENA primary metagenome ERZ772957 (study PRJEB29015, sample SAMEA2737921) | human oral metagenome | biome: human oral; feature: human-associated habitat; material: dental | place: China | collected 2025 ...
CTTTTTTCCTGAAGAGCCGATTATTATTAATAATGATGATGGCGCGTTATATAGAGCAAGTGGGAATTCTACTATTGGCGAGGAAATTTGCGGGAATATTAAAACATTTGTTTGGTTTGCATCGTTATATTATTTAAATAAAATATCGCGGCAAATATCCGAAAAAACCAATCTGTCAAACAATTATATTGATGATTTTTTATTTATAAATAATTCATATTTGCTTTCTGATTTACAATCAATCGGTATGAGATATTTTTTAATAAGTAACATTCTACATTGTGTATCAATAGAGGATAACTACATTTTGTCTCATGAAATTAACCAAGAAGTAATGACTTACATAAATAAATCAACATCGTAAAATTAACAGCCTGAAAAACCCTCAATTTAGGCTTTTCAGGCTGCCTACGGTGCTTTTTTGAGAAATTTAGACCAATCCCGATTTCGCACCTTCAACACATCTTTCTTATCATCATAAGTCAGTCGGTAATCGGGCAAATCATTGCTGGCAACCAACTCTTTAATCGCCTGCCTAAAACGGCGCAGCGTTGCCATGCTGCCCGATTTTCTATGCAATATTTCCAGAGAAATATGCCATTCTTTTTGCTTCCCGCAATGTTTGGCGCATAGCTCATAAATGCGTCTATCCAGCGGTTTACGCAGCCTGAAATAATCCGCCGATATGGTTTTAACCTGTTTCGCTTCAATGGAGCGAAACAGCCAATCGGGCAGGGTTACTTCAATCGCAATCATCGGGCTTTTATCATCATTTTCGTCCTTTCGTACAATTAGAAACGAATCCAACAAGCCAAAATTACGATGCTCAATAAAGCCACCTGTTTTTATGTTTGTGATAATCCGCGTTCCTGCTAAGCGGCTAAGTGATGCTTGAAGCTGTTTATATTCATAATTACCTGTATGGCGATTTGTAGAAACCAAATAATCATAAACCGTAAAGCGAATAGTCCTGTTAATTTCTATCCCTCTGTTTTTCGCAGACATCAAAGCAGAAATACAGTAAATCCAAACATCTTTATCGTGCATGGTTGCACAACCGCGAGCAGGAGGCTCAACCGTTAAAGTATTGCCATTGTGCTCATAATTCCGCACTCGCGTATCTCCTGATTTAAGTGCAAAAATCGGATGTTCCATACTGGCTAAATCATCTTTGAGCGAAGCATCAAATACATCAATCACAAAGAAATCGGCATTAGGATGACGTTTGGGCGATAAGTGGGATTGAATAACAGCCGTACCTTGTTTTGCGTTTTCAGGCTGTCTTTGGGTGTTGTTGGGATTTTTTTTGGCAATCTCTGCCATGCGTGCCGCTAGAATATCTTGGGCACTTTGTTTAGAATGTGTCATGTGGTTGCCTAGGTCAGTAGGTTAATCATACGCCCCCTTGTTGATGTTCACGCATCACTTGGGGGTTTCTGTTTGTGGGAAAAGCGTATTGTACTATCGGGGTTTCAGGTACGCAAATTTATCGGGGTTCTAGGTACATTATTCGGGTTTTCAGGTACATTTTTGGAAAAATAAATCGGGTTTTCAGGTACACTATGCTCGGGTTTTCAGGTACGCGAACCATGCTGTATCCATTTATCCATGCGCCCTGCGCAAACCGTAACACGCGCGCGCGTTTTAACTTAATCTTTTTAACGTATCCGCACTCATGCGCATACCCGAGAAAGGAAAATATTTTTAACCTTCGCTACCCATTCACTCACAGCATAACCTCAATTCAATAACTCCAATGAGTGGGTGTTTTAGAGCATCCCTTTTCAGGCTGCCTTAACCATTACCTTAGCCCTACCGTTTAGGTCTGCAAAAAGCAGTAGGGCGAGCATGGGCGGTAAGTGGTAAAATTCGCGCAGCTCAACCGCTTTCAAAACCCCACTTCTCGGAGCAGTTCTGCCCATCTCTGCAAAACCCACCAAACTGCCTAAAAACACAAAATCGCCACTATGGCATCTAGGAAGCCAGTAGATTGATTTTAAGTACTTGCCTAGGCAACCCTACCACCCACTCAATGAATAGCGCCTTAAAACGCTTCTATGCGCCAGCAATCGCTAATTAAAAAATAAACCGCCCCGAACACCAAACTTTTTGTTCGGGGCGGCGGTTTTTCAGTCAGCCGTTTTTTTCGCGTTTTTTAAAAAATCTAACCCATCCCAAGCCATCCGATGGCTCGCCCAGCGTTCCAAAATAGTGGGTATTTCCTGATAATTCCAGCCATTTTTCACAATTTCGGGATGCTTTTGGTAGGCATCCAACAAGTCATCAATCTGAATGAAGTACGCTCCGTTTTCATCAAAATCGCCATATCTGTGCAAATTTTGGCACTCTCCAACCAACCAATCGGCGAAAAATGGGTTATAGCCGTATTCCCCGAGCTGTGGGGCAGGTGTGGGATTTTTTGCTTCGGCTTTCTTTTCCTGTTGTCGCCATGTTGTAACCCAGTAGCTTACGATTGAGGCGGAAACTTTACGCCCCTGCTTTTGGGCTTCTGGTTGGAGAATTTCGGCGATTTGGTAGAACGGATAACCCTTACTTCGGAGCATCAGAATTTTGTTTTTGAACGGCAAAATCCAGCCATTTTTGCGACTTGGGTAGGGAGGTGGTAAGTTTTCCATTGTTTTCCTTGTCATATAGGTTTGCTAGGGTGGTATAGGCGTGTCTAAATTTAACTATACCGAGCTAACTACTAATAGGCAAGTCTATGAAATATATAAAAATTATCTAGCTATGGCAGGATAGCCTAACGGCGAAAAAGGTAAACCTTTTTGACGCGCCCAGCGCGTTATGATTGCCGCCAAGGGCAGCAAAGGGTAGCCACTTTTGGAACAACAGATAAAAAAAACCGCCCACTCACAAAGTAGGCGGAGAACTATTCAGCGGATTAAGACTTCACAAATCCTGTGAAATCCGACCATTGTTCAATGCGGAACGCCCGAATATCACGGACGGAATCAGGAAACCAAGGCAGCAGTTTCAGCGCAGAGATGGCAGAAAAAAGGTTAGCCATATTCTCATCTTGGCAGGTGTACAAACTTCCTTGCACACGCTCAAAGCCGAATTTGCGTAGAGTAGCGCCAATATCCGCATAGGCTTGTGAAACGCCTTTTGGGTGTTTTTCGGCGGTATCGGCAACCACCAAGTCAAAAGAAATTGCGTACATTATGCAGCTTTCGGGTCTTGGACAATATGGGAAAGTTTGTATTGCGTGTGTTCTCCGCTTTCAGGCAGCTCAATATTTACGAGCCAATCGCCATCAGGGAGTTGTTTAGCAGGTGTGCCGACAATGTACTTTACGCCGTAATCGCCGAAAGTACGGATAGAGCCTGTTGGGATAGTGTTTACTGTTGGTTGCATAGGCAGCTCTCCCCATTTGAATAAATAATTTTACAATTATATCATTTAGTTATCAGGTAACCCAAGAAGGTTGTGATTTTGTTGGTTGCGCATTCGTGTCTCAAATTGGCGCATTTCAGTCAAATATTGACTCAATTTTGTCCCATTTTTAACCATTTCTTGTCTAGTTTTGTCCTAAATTGACCTGTTTTGTACGTTATTGTCCGTTTTTAACCAAAGTCTTGACCTAAATCTCATCCGTTTTATTCCGTTTCCTTGTTGTTACGCAATATTTAGCCTAGACGCAGGATAGGCTTTCGCCGACAAAACACCGTGATTTTGTCATTCCACAATAAATAATGGAGCTGGTGCGATATAAGTAAATAGCGGTGTTTTTGGCACCTGTTGCCTATCCTGCGTCTAGGTTTAAAGTGGGGCTTATTCTGTTTAATCCGCGCTTTTTTTAAAGAACTGCCACCATTTGCGTTGTTGGGTTGTTTCGGTGCTGGTTTGCTGCTCTTTATGTTCTAAGAGCAGCATGGCTTGTTTTAGGCTACCTAAATGGTCTTTGAGGGCAGCATTTTCGGCTTCCAATGCGGCTAAACGGATGCGCATTTCTGCGACATTAGGTGGAATATTGGGGGCGACATCCTGTGTCATGTGCGCATTCTTGTCCGCGTCATTTGGCGCGTTTAAAAGTGAGCCGTAAACTCGTATAAGCTCTGATGTGTCTAGCTTCTTGCCATTGTCGCATTTGCTTAATTTACCTGCGGCAATGTCGCGCTGTATGGTGCGACGGCTTTTGCCCACCAGTCGCGCGGCTTCGCTAACGGATACAATCGCCATGTCGTTTTCCTGTTTATCAATTGTTTGCTGTTTAGTTGCTATTTGCTTGGTTGTTTAGAACGTCCAGCTAACATTAAATCCATACACTTTGTTGGCAGTCTGGAAGTATTGGGGTTTGTGGACGGGCTTGGCGGCAAAAATATCGTAGTTCAATCCTTTTTGGAATTGCCCGCGTACGCCGATGGCGGCACCCATTAGGTTTTTGCCTACAAGGTATTGCGCAGATGCACCTGCGACGTGTCCTGCATCGAGGGCGGCATAGATTTGGTGTCCTGCACGGTATTGCCATGCCAGTTCGTTACGCCAATACCAACCGCGTTCGGCAGATAGACTCATCTCACCATCAAATCCGCGTACGGTGTAGCGTCCGCCAATGGCGAGGCGGTCTAATGGGGTTAAGGGGGTTTTATTCCATTGTCCGTGCCAACGGCTGTCTAACGTCCATTTGCCTTGTTTGCCTATGGGTAGGTTTAGCCCGATGTCTGCCGTCCAAATCTTCATACGGGAAGTACCTTCGTTAAACAACTCTTCGGGGGCGGGTAGTGCATCTTGCATACCTGTACCGCGTTTGTAATTGATTTGTGCGTCTAGTGTGGCTTTACCCCAATATTCTTTGTGGCTTAACGATGCCGCCCAGCCTGCGGTTTTACGGTGTTGCACTTCAATTTCGGCATCATCTATATAGCTGCTGTTCTCTCGTTGCCAGAGCTTAAAGCCCACATGGGTTTTACGTTTGGCATCACGGTACAGTAAGCGCGATACGCCCAAATCGCTGCTGCGGCTTTTGCCATTGTAATCATAGACGGTGTAATTGCCTGCTACGGCTTGGTGATAACGGTAACTTTGGTGGTTCAACGACCATAACCAGTTACCAAAGGGGACGGAATAATGCAGCGCAAAGTTCTGGCTTGCGCCCTTCTCGGTGCGCTCATCTATGCCTTTTTGGCTGGGGACATGACCCAATGCGCGACCGTAGGAGATATAAAACAAATCGCTCAGTCCCAATGGATTATCGGCAGAAAAGGTTACATTGCCCTGATAGCGTCCCGTGCTTTTACTGCCCGAATCATCCGCCGATAGGGTTAAACGAAAAGGAACGGTGCGCTGTTGCCACGATACGACTATATCGCTTTCGCCCAATTGCTCGGTGGGCACAATTTGAATATCGGTTTGAGCAGTGGGGACACGTTTTAAATTCTCTAAACCCTGTTCAATCTTGCGTAAATTCAATAATTCGCCTGCACGAATGGGGAACTCATTGTGAAAGGCGGTAATGCGTTCGGTGTGCTCTTGCGCATCTTTTTGCTCAAAACGAACCGAGCGCACTTTGCCGGGTAAGACGGCTAAAACCAATGTGCCTTCACTTAGGTTCTGCGGTGCCGCGAGGATGCGGGTGGTGGTGTAGCCGCGACCAATCACGTCATTTTGCATGGTAACCATTAACTGATTGATGTGCTGCTCGCCCCAACAATTGCCGGCAATAAATCCCACCTGACGCAGTGCGCGGCGCAAAGCAGGTTGAAAGTGGGCAATATCGGCAGGTGAAACGGTGTCATTGATTCCTGTTAAGCGCACAGACTGGATAGCAAAACATTGCGTTTGGTCGGCATCAGCAGATTCGGTTGATGCCGTATCGGAAACAGCCGGGTTGGGCAAAGCAATGGACGGGTTCTCAATCCGTCCATCAGGTTGGGGCATACGTTGTTGTTGCCAAAATTGGTCGCGCTGTTGCTGTTGTTGGATAAGCTGCTCGTTGGGGGTTTGCGCTAAGGTGGTTGTAGGTAGCGATAGGGAGGCGGTGCATATCAGGGCAGATAATGTGCGATGGGTTTGAGTTTTATGGCGCATAGCGAACAATCAAGTAAGGTTAAGATGAGGTTGATTTGTTAAAACGAGTAAGGTTAGCGGTTGTGGTGTAAATCCGTCAATTATTCCCTGTGAAATTTGAATAAAGCGGTTATTTCTGTGGTGTTTAGCATGATTGTGTTACACTTTTGCCTGATTTGTTTTACTTAATTTGTTTGTTTTATTCTCTATTTTGCAGCAGGTTGCTTGATGTCATCCACTACCGTAAAAAAACATAAAAAACACCCACAACGCTTTATTCTTCGCCCCCTAGCCGTTTCGTTGCTAGGGTTTTTAGCGTCCGCGTCTGTGTGGTCGGACGGCATTGTGGCAGACCCGAATGCGCCGAGAGGGCAACAGCCTACGGTGTTGCAGAGCAACAATGGTTTGCCTGTGGTCAATATCCAAACGCCTACGCGCGCGGGGGTTTCGGTCAATCAGTATCGGCAGTTTGATGTAGGTGAAAAAGGGGCGGTGCTCAATAACAGCCACCGAAATGTGCAAACGCAGTTAGGTGGTTGGATTCAGGGGAATCCCTGGCTGGCTCGCGGTGAAGCACGGGTGATTGTGAATCAGGTCAATAGTGCTGACCCCAGCCGTTTGAATGGTTATGTGGAGATTGGTGGGCGACGCGCGGATTTGGTGATTGCCAACCCTGCGGGGATTAACGTCAATGGTGGCGGCTTTATCAATGCCAACCAAGTAACGCTGGGGGCGGGCAATGCGGTTATCCAAGATGGGCGTTATACAGGAATCGCGCAGGGAGTAGGCAGACTGAATATTGCGGGCGGTGGTTTAGATGCTTCACGCAATGATTACACCAATTTGATTGCCAACGCGGTAAACGTGAATGGGGGCATTTGGGCAAACCGTTTAAGTGTTCAGGCGGGTGGTTCGTCTGCCGATACGGCAGCACAACCGAATACGTTTGCCATTGATACGGGCGCATTGGGCGGGATGTATGCAGGCATTATTCATTTGATGGTGAATGGTGCAGAGCAAAACAGCATTCGCAATGCGGGGCAAATCTTTGCCCGTGCGGGCGAGGTGCACCTTGATGCGGCGGGCAATGTGGTCAATAGCGGCAGTATCGTGGCGACTGGGGAAGCGGGTTCGGCAACACCATCGGCGGTACGCATTCAATCGCAACATTTAGACAACAGCGGCAGCATTGCCGCCAATCAATTGGCACTGAATCAAACCCGCATCACCAACAGCGGACATTTATTAAGCGCAGGAGAGGCGCAAATCCAAGCCAATACGCTGCATAACAGTGGGCAGATTAGCGGTGCACGATTAGCTGTTGATACGCCCTTTTTGCATAACAGCGGGACGCTGCAACAAACGGGTTTGCAAGGATTAGCCCTACATAGTGCACAGCTTAACAATAGTGGAAAAATCGGCTATCCCGAACCGGAATCATCAGATGCCACGGGCAATTCAGGCGGGCAAAACGGCAATGCGCAGATTTCGCCCGCGCCCAGTACGGCACAAGGTGGCGGCAGCGTTGCTACCCATGCTACTACGCCCATTGCGTTAGCCGAAGGCAAAATCAATGTTCAGCGACTGGACAATACGGGCAATATCACCGCCAACGGCGGCATAGACCTGAGCAATACCGCTCAGCTCAGCAATCAAGGGCAGTTAAATCTCAAACAACTGACGGCAATGGGCGAGACGCTCAACAATGCCGGCGGCAAAATCAGCGCACAAAATGCCGCTGTTTCGGTAGCCCAATTCCACAACCGGCAAGGTCAAGTGGCGGCAGAGCAGATGCAGGTTCATAGCCAACGCTTAGACAATACGCACGGCAGCCTTGATGCGCAGGCATTACAACTTTCTGCTCATACGCTAGACAACAGCAACGGTGCGATTCGCAGCGACAAAAATACCCAACTGGCACTTTCAGGCAGCCTGAAAAACCAACAGGGGCAAATCAGCTCAGCGGGAGCGGTGTCGATTCAAGGACAAGCTACCGCATCTCCTACGCTCAATAATGACCAAGGCAGCATCTTGGCAGGTGAGCAACTCTCTATCCAAGCACAATCCCTAACGGGCAAAGGCGAAATCGCATCAGGCAAAGATGCCGAGATTGCCGTACGCAATGACTTCACCACGGAAAATAATCTTACTGCGGGGCGCAAATTAACGCTGCGTACCGAAGGCAATTTAACCAACCGCCATCAATTACACGCAGATGAGGCGGTTGTGGTTGCTGCCCGCCAAATAGATAACCAAGCAGGCGGGGTGATTCAATCAGGGCATTCCACCCAGCTGAGCGCGGACAACATTACCAACCGTGGGCTAATTAACAGCAACGGCTTAACCCATCTGAGCAGCCTGAACACCCTAACCAACACCGGAACAGGGCGGATTTATGGCGACCATGTTGCGCTGTCGGCGCAAGATGTGGTGAACAAAGAAGAGACGGCAAATGGAGAAACCAAAGCGGGTGTGATTGCGGCGCGGCAGCGGTTGGATATTGGGGCGAAGACTGTTACCAACCAAGAAGATGCTTTGCTGTTTAGCGATGGTGGATTGTTTATTGGCAGACAACTGAATGAACGGCACCAAGCAGAAGGTACCGCAGATGGGGTTCATAATGGCAGCGCAACCATAGAATCCATCGGCGATATGGTCATTGACTCCAAAAATCTAGCCAACCGCAACAACCATTTCAGCATTCGTCATGTCCCCATCAATGACCCAACTGCTGACATTCAATCATTCCAAGTTGGTACAGTAGAAAAGCATCACGAAATTGCAGCGAAAGGTGATCCACAACGTTTACCTTTCTCACGATTTAAGGAAGTTAAGTTCGGTCGCAAAGGCACTAAAGGCAAAGTCACTAAATTGGTAGATAAAGCTGCCAATGAATATAGCGATGCAGATTATGAATTGGGTAGAACGCCCATACCTGATAGCAAGATGGACTATTCGCCCAATAGCGAGCTATGGCGTTATTTTGGAATAGAACCACCCAAAGGCGGACCCAAAATCCCCAGTGTGGAAAAAGCCGAGAAACCCGCTGCCTTACCGGAAGGGACATGCGACAGTGCGCATGCTTCCTACAACGCTGCTGCCTGCCAATCCTATCAGCAAGCATGGCAGAAATACGAAACAGACAAAGCGGAAATTGAAGCGTATACGCAATGGGAAGATCAAAACGCCGCGCTTTTTAATGCGTTGAACGAAAAAGTAGCTGCCTATAACAACCAATTTCATCGAGAAATTAAAGACTACACAGATTTTGTCTTCGAGCGTCGTCGTTACCGCGATCAAATAGCCAGTTCTAAACCCGGCAACATTCGCGTGGGTGGTAACGCTCAATTCACAGGAGAAATCACCAACGATCAAAGCAATATTTTGATTGGTAAACAATTGTTTGGTGGTTTGGAGCGCATTCACAATGTTTCAATGCCTGCATTTGAATACGTTAAAGACAATGGTACGCGGCAATATACCTATACACGCTGGCGTGGATGGATTAGGGGGCATAAACGATACTGGGACGATAAAGCCCCTTATAACCCACCTGCTGAACGTCATCAAATTAACCTAAATATCTCTGATGTACAGGAAAATGTTTCAGTAACACCCAACAAACCAACTGACCTTTATGGTTCAGGAGGCGGTCAAGTGTCGCCATTAAATGTGCCTAACGCACGAAGCGACCAAAACCAAAATCACATTCAGCTTCCCATTAACAGCCTATACAGCACCCAACCCAATAATCCCAACTATCTCATAGAAACCGACCCCGCTTTTACCAACTACCGCCGCTGGCTCGGCAGCGATTACCTGTTGGCCGCTTTTGACCCGGTGAACAAGCACAAACGGCTGGGCGACGGTTACTACGAGCAAAAACTGGTCAATGAACAAATCGCCCGTTTAACGGGCTATCGCCGTTTGGACGGCTACGATAACGATGAAGACCAATTGAAAGCCCTGATGGATGCAGGCATTACCTTTGCCCGCAGCCAACAACTGGTGCCAGGTGTCGCACTGAGTGCTGCGCAAGTGGCGCAATTGACCAGCGACATAGTTTGGCTAGAGAACCAAACCATCACCCTCAAAGATGGCAGCCAACAAACCGTATTGGTGCCCAAAGTTTATGTGGTGGCGCGTAAAGGCGATTTGAACAGCACGGGCAGCCTGATTAGTGCCAATGTGTTGCAACTGAATGCTGACGACATTCGCAATGGTGGCACCATTGCGGGGCGTAAGGTGGTGGATTTGCGTGCGCAAAATATTGAGCACAGTGGGCAAATTCGCGGTGAAAAAGTATGGTTAGAGGCGAAAAACCAAATCAATTTGCAAGGTGGCGACATTGCCGCAGGCAAGTTGCTGAGCCTTTCTGCCGACCAAATCAATGTGAGCAGCACCACTGCGACATCGGGCGACAAACAAAACGGCAATACAGTCGTTGACCGAGTAGCGCGTTTATCAGTGGGTGAGGATGGCAGCGAAGGCGGCATTCTCAGCATTCAATCCCAACATGACACCCACCTGAATGGCGCAGTGGTACGCAATACCAGCCAAGGCGGTAAAACCCAAATTATTTCCGAACACGGCAATGTGGACTTGGGTACGGTGGCAACCGAACGCCATGAAAGTTATGGCAGCCTGAACGATAAAAACCACCGTCATGTCCATCAAACCGCCGAAGTGGGTACCGATATTCAAAGCCAAGGCGATTTGTTAGTAAAAGCAGGCAATGACATCAAAATCCGTCAAGGAAATTTAGACAGTGAAAAAGGACTAACTGCTTTACAAGCAGGGCACGACATCCAAATCAGCGAAGGCAGAAGCACGTTGGATTTTGATGAGTCTGTGTATACCCAATCCAAAGGATTCCTGTCCAAACGCAGCCAGCTAGATACCTACCAACGGCAACATGATGAAGCGCAGGGCAGTAGTGTAACGGGCAAATTGGTTTACATGGATGCGGGGCACGATCTCAATGTGGTGGGCAGCGATATTGTTTCCGAGCAAAAAGCCCAACTGCACGCAGGACATAATGCGCAACTGACTACGGCGCAAAGCTATTACAACGACCGCGAATCCCATCAAACGAAAAAATCAGGTTTGATGGGAACGGGGGGTATTGGCTTTACTGTTGGCAGCAAAAAAGACCAGTTCACGCAAACCTCACAAGTGGTGCAACAAGTTGGCAGCACCGCAGGCAGCCTGAATGGTGATGTCCTCATCACCGCAGGCAACCAATACAGCCAAATCGGCAGCACCGTTTCTACCCCAAAAGGACGCATCACCGTTGATGCCGCCAAAATCAATATCGCCGATGCCAAAAACATCCAAATCGGCGAGAGTGAATACGTCCATCAACAAAAAGGGCTTACCATTGCGCTGAGCACACCGATTACCGATTTAGCGCAACAAGCCATTGATACCGCCAAAAATGCCAAACAAGTGGGGCAAAGCAAAAATGCCCGCGTTAATGCCATGGCAGCCGCTAACACTGCCATGCAAGCCTATCAAACAGGTCAAGCTATTAACAAAATTCAAAGTGGCAAAACCAGTGCAACCTCTGTTGGTGTTTCTATCACCTATGGCGAACAAAAAAATCGTCAAACCAGCAGCAGCTACCATACAGAAAGCCAAGCGAGCCAGCTTTTATCGGGAGCTGGTCCGGTGGTATTGATGGCAACAGGTCAAGGCAAAGACTCTCAAATCAACATCACAGGTTCCGATGTCATTGGTAAGGGCGGTACCCACCTTTACGCTGATGGTGGCATTAACATACAAGCAGCAAAAAACACCCACTCCGAGCACAGTCGCAACAGCAATAAAGGCTGGAATGCAGGGGTGAGCCTCAACTTTGGCAGCGGCATCTCATTGGGTATTACCGCAGGCGGCAATAAAGGCAAAGGCTATACCGATGCCGAACAAACCACCTACCGCCACAGCCATGTCGGCAGCAAAGAGGGACCCACAGTAGTCATGAGCGGTGGCGACACCAACATCAAAGGCGCACAAGTAACAGGTAAAGGCATCACCGTACGCGCCGCCAACCTCAACATAGAAAGCCTACAAGACACCGCCGATTACCACAGCCGCCAACAAAACATCAAAGGGCAAGTAACCGTAGGTTATGGCGTATCCGCCTCAGGCGATTACAGCAAAAGCAAAATCAACGCCGAACACCGCAGCGTCAGCGAACAAAGCGGATTGTTTGCAGGTGATGATGGCTTTGATGTCCAAGTAGGCGGACATACCCAACTCACAGGCGGCATCATTACCGCCAGCCAAAGCGCAGAAGAGCAAGGCAAAAACCGCTTCCAAAGCGGCAGTATTAGCCAAATCGATCTACACAACATCAGCCAATACGATGGCAGCAGTATCGGCTTTGGCACAAGTGTTGCCGTAAGCGGCAAATCACTGGGGCAAGAACAACAAGCAGGCAAAATCCAACTGAGCGACGTTGCCAGCCAAAATACATCAGGATTCAGCAGCGGCTACGGGCACGACAGCGACCACCAAGAAAGCACCACAAAAAGCGGCATAGGCACCCGTAACATCATCCTCACCGATGAAGCAGGACAACTTGCCAAAACAGGCTACGGCACCGATAAAGCCGCGCAACTGGCGTACACCGACATACGCAGCGAGGATGCCAGCCAACAATCAGGCAGCCTGAAAAACCGATTTGATGCGGATAAAGTGCAAAGTGAGTTGGATTTACAAAGAACCGTAAGCCAAGAGTTCAGCCAAACCAGCCAACAAGTCAATAAAGCCATCAACCAAAAAATAGATGCTATTAACAGCGAACTGGAAAAAGGCAACCTCAGCGACGCAGAAAAAACCAAACTGGAAACCCAAAGAGACAACTGGCAATACAGCAAAGTATTGCTCAACATGGTTGCCTCAGGATTGTCAGCACCCACCCAAAGCGGCGTAGGCATTGCTGCCGCCACCGCAGCCCCAGCCGTATCCTATGAAATCGGACAATACTTCAAAGCCCAAGGACAAGAAGGCAGCCTGAAACACATCGTAGCCCATGCCATTTTAGGCGCAGCCGTATCCGCAGCAGGCGACAATAACGCCCTAGCAGGAGCCCTAAGCGCAGGAGGCTCAGAGGCGGCTGCACCCTTGATTAGCCAATGGCTGTACCAAGAAGCCGATGGCAGCAAATTGACGGCGGAACAAAAAGACACCGTTAATGCCATCACCAGCGCACTGGGAGCGGCAACGGGTGCGGCAGTGGGCGGCACGGCAGCGGATGTGGCGCAGGGCAGCCTGAATGCGGGCAATGCGGTGGGGAATAACTTTACTTATGAGTTAGGTAAAAGATTTGCAAATGAACTACGTGAGAAATGTAGCAATAGTTCCGATAAATCTTGCGCTGAAAGAATTGCAGCAAAATACCAAGAGTTAGATAGGCAGGATTTAGCTAAAAATATTGAGATATGCAAGAACCCATCAATGTCCCAACAATGTCGTGATATTGTGAGAAAACATGATGAAGATGGAAAACGGCTACATAATGAGTGGGTATACGATAAGTTAGGTATTTCTGATGACTTAGACGATATATGGTATAGGTCTTTCTCATATTCAGATACAGACAGGGGATTCAAACGTTTGTAGAAAATTTACAGCATCATAAAGAGCAATATAATCAAGGTTTAATGAATGCAAATGAGGACTACAGTCATCGTGCATTAATTCAATCCATCATACATGTATAAGGGGTACTATGTAAGGTTTGTAGTTTATATGTAAGGGAGAATGAACATGGGGGTATTATCAAGTGTAAGATTAGAGTCGTGGATTGCCATTATGATTACGTTGATGGCATGCTTTACAAGGCTATCCATGGCAGCTGGTCAAGTATTTTATGTTATTGCTATTTTGTTAAGTATTTTCTATATTTGGAAACATAGGCATGACCTATATGTTCCGTCCTATGTTAAAAAATATAGTAAAACGTTTGCTCTAATGTTGTTATTGTTATTGCCTTCCGCAGTACTAACGAACAATATAGCTGTAGGATTACCCGAATTTATCAATGTTTGGCTGTGGCGGATTCCTGTATTTTTCGTTATCGCCCTGTGTATTCGTGATAAGAAAACATTATTTACAATGCTTGCCGTATTTTTTGTGGATTTTGGTATCGATAATTTAGTAGCCTTTTATCAACATGTTTCGGGAATGACCGATAGAGGATGGGGATTTGGTAGTAGCGTGTTGACCATATCGGGCCTCATGGTTATGTTAGTGCCTATTTTCTGCGTTATTTTATTAGATTCGGCCTTTCCTAGCTATGTGAAAGCATCCGCTTTATGGGCACTTGGCTGTGTTGGTTTTGGTATGTATGGCAATCAAAGTAGAGGATCTTGGCTCTTTAATATGATTATGGTACCTATCGTATCCTTGCCATATATACTAAAACGATTTGGGTGTGTAGTTGCTGTTCTTGCTACATTAGGTGGTATCGTATGGGGATTTAGTACACAGCCTCAATATGTAGCCAGATTTGAATCCATTACAAATACGACTACAGATGGTTCCAACTTAGGTCGCTTTGATGTATGGACATCGTCAATCAATATGTTTAAAGACCATCCTGTGACAGGTGTAGGTATAGGACAATGGCGTACTATATATGAAGCATCTTATCGATTACCAACAGAAAATCAACATTTATATCATGCTCATAATAACTTTATTCAACTTCTTGGTGAGGTAGGCCTGTTAGGTCTATTAGGGGTTCTCATCTTTTATGGATCTATTATTGTTGATAATT
>ERZ772957.1539-NODE-1539-length-14810-cov-8.163334_pt1 | contig 14810 bp, 15 predicted proteins | sample MGYA00580682_ERZ772957 | MGnify/ENA primary metagenome ERZ772957 (study PRJEB29015, sample SAMEA2737921) | human oral metagenome | biome: human oral; feature: human-associated habitat; material: dental | place: China | collected 2025 ...
AACTTGACGGGTGACTTCAGCCTCTGTTTTTCGGAACATCTAACTGGACACCCTACCTATTAGCCTAACGCAACCTATACATTTGGCTTAACTCCTTAACTCCCTAACTCCTTAACTCCTTTACAACTTACTACCTACTTATAGGTATCTTTAACTTCAATTAACCACCCTTCGGACACATTTGTTACCCTTTACTAGGTATTTCTCCATGTACCTTTGCACGCAAAATAACAAACATTAAACGTACAAAAACAGCATGATGGAGAATAAAATGTTTTGTTTCCAATGTCAGGAAACAGCCAAAGGAACGGGTTGTACCGTTAAGGGCGTATGCGGAAAAGAGGCCTCGACGTCCAATTATCAAGACCTACTACTGGGCGTGGTGCGCGGTGTTGCCACCATCGACCGAGCCATTCGCAAGGCTGGCGTGGGGAGTGTTGCGGGCGTTGACACCTATTTTGTAGACGCATTGTTCGCTTGTATCACCAATGCCAACTTCGATGATGCGAGCATACTTAACCGCGTAGACAAAGGTATCGCCCTAAAAAAGCAGCTGTTGGCCATCGCCAAAGAACATAATGTGGAACTGCCTGCTTATCACGAAATACTGTGGGGCGGCGAAAAGTCCGACTACGAGGCACAAAGTCGTAAGGAAAGTGTACTGCGCAACGAGAACGAAGACTTGCGTTCGCTGAAAGAACTCACCGTGCTGGGCCTCAAAGGTATGGCCGCTTACTACGAACATGCTTCGCGATTGGGCTATACCGACACCACAATAACCGACTTTATGGGCGATGCACTGGCCATCATTGCCAACCCTGATGCACCAATGGACCAGCTTTTGAACTGCGTTCTCGACACAGGCAAGTGGGGCGTAACGGCTATGGCCCTGCTAGATAAAGCCAACTCCACATCGTATGGCCACCCCGAAATAACCAAAGTGAACATCGGCGTGGGCAAAAACCCAGGCATTTTGATTTCGGGACACGACCTGCACGACATCGAAGACCTACTGAAACAAACCGAAGGAACGGGCGTTGACGTGTACACCCACGGCGAAATGCTGCCCGCTCACTATTATCCCGAACTGAAAAAGTACAAGCATCTGGTTGGAAACTACGGCAACGCATGGTGGAAACAGAAAGAAGAGTTCAGCACATTCAACGGTCCTATCGTGTTTACCACCAACTGTATCGTGCCGCCTTCGCCAAAAGCCAACTACAAAGACCGCGTGTTTACGATGAACTCAACGGGTTTCCCCGGTTGGAAACACATCGAAGAAGACGCCAACGGACATAAAGATTTCTCGGAAGTGATTGCCATTGCCAAGACCTGCGAGGCCCCAACGGAGATTGAAACGGGTGAGATTGTTGGCGGTTTTGCCCATAATCAGGTGTTTGCACTGGCCGATAAGATTGTAGAAGCCGTGAAAAGCGGTGCCATTCGCAAGTTTGTGGTGATGGGCGGATGCGATGGCCGCATGCGCAGTCGCGACTATTACACGGAGTTTGCCCAGCAGTTGCCCCACGATGTGGTTATCCTCACCTCGGGTTGTGCCAAGTTTAAGTACAACAAGCTTAACCTCGGCGACATCAACGGCATCCCCCGCGTGCTCGATGCAGGCCAATGTAACGACTCGTACACTTGGGCTGTGGTGGCTTTGAAGTTGAAAGAGATATTCGGTGCGGCCGACATCAACGACCTGCCGCTAGCCTTTAACATCGCTTGGTACGAGCAAAAGGCGGTTATCGTGTTGCTCGCCCTGCTGTCGTTGGGCGTTAAGAACATCCACATCGGCCCCACCTTGCCCGCCTTTGTTTCGACTGGCGTGCTGAAAGTGCTGGTTGAACAGTTCGGACTTGGCGGCATTACCACCGTTGAAGAAGACCTGAAACGCATGATTGGATAACAGAAAACGCCTATTGGCATTAGCCTGATTAGTCGGACTAGTCAGACAAGTCGGACTAGTCTGACTTGTCTGACCAGTCTGACCTGTCCGACTTGTCCGACTAATCTAAGCCCTCTGATAATCCAACGCCCCTTATTTTTCTTCCAAAACCTTGGCCACCTCTTCTTCCAAATACTCCATTGTGTCTTTGGGTTCTACGCGTTTCACCACCTTTCCTTCGCGGTCGACGATGAACTTGGTGAAGTTCCATTGAATGTCGTACTCCACATTCATGGGCACATCCTTTGGCAAACGCTCAAACTCGGCGCGCTGTGTGGAGTCGCTCATCAAGTAACCAAAGAATGGTTGCTGGCGTTTGAGGTAACGATAAAGCGGAATGGCCTGCTTGCCATTCACGTCGATCTTCGCAAATTGCGGGAAAGTTACGCCGTAATTGGCCTCGCAAAACTGGCGTATCTCTTTGTTCGTACCAGGCGCTTGCCCTTTAAACTGGTTGCAAGGAAAGCCTAAAACCACCAATCCCTTATCGCGATACTTGTCGTAAAGCTCTTGCAAGGGCTTGTATTGAGGCGTAAGTCCGCACTGCGTGGCCGTGTTAACGATGAGCAACACCTTACCACGATACTTTGACAACGACACCATTCGGCCGTTTTCATCCTTTACCTTAAAGCCATAAACATTCTTTTGCGCCATGCCCGAGAAGGCAAAAAGGGCGAAAAGAGCAAGGGTTAAGGTCCTTAAAAAATAGAATTTTGAGTACATCATGTCTTTAATGAATAATGAATAGCCTCACCTCCCAGCCTCTTACCGGCCTTTACCGGCCTCACCCCCGACCCCTCTCCAAGGGGAGAGGGGAGTGAAATGCCTTGTTGGGGCATGGTGGTTATGCTTGTTTGTCCTTGAAATTACCTTACATTCTTTATTGTTTGCCTTGTTGTTGCATTACATACTACTCCCCTCTCCCCTCGGAGAGGGGTCGGGGGTGAGGCCGGTTGAGGTTGGGGGTGAGGCCGGTTGGGGGCGGATGTGAGGTCGGTAGGGCTGGAAATGAGGTTAAATAAAAAAACAGGGGCGACCATAAACAGGCCGCCCCCTTTTATCAGTTACGCTCCCAAATGTCCAAAGCGCGATGCCATTCGGCACTTGCCGTCGGCCATTTGGCAAGCATTACCATTGCACATGCTTATTGCTTCTTCAGTCTTTCGTAGCCATAGCGTGCAGAGCAGCACAACTCTTCCTCGATACGGATAAGTTGGTTGTACTTAGCCATACGGTCGGTGCGGCTCAACGAGCCAGTCTTAATCTGTCCAGAGTTGGTAGCAACGGCGATGTCGGCAATGGTAGTGTCCTCCGTTTCGCCCGAACGGTGCGACGTAACGGTGGTGTAACCAGCGCGATGAGCCATTTCGATAGCCTCAAGCGTTTCAGTGAGCGAGCCAATTTGGTTCACTTTGATGAGGATAGAGTTGGCGGCACCCATCTTAATACCCTTTTCAAGGAACTTCACGTTGGTAACAAAGAGGTCGTCGCCAACAAGCTGGCAGCGGTCGCCGATAGCCTCCGTAAGTTTCACCCAGTTGTCCCAGTCGTTCTCATCCAAACCGTCTTCGATAGAATCGATGGGATATTTGGTGATGAGTTCTTCCAGATACTTAATCTGTTCGGCAGCGGTGAGTTTCTTTCCGTTAGGATCTTTGGGCATGCCGTTTTTGAGTTGACGATAGTCGTAGTACCATTCGCCATTCTCTTGTACGGCAAATTCAGATGCGGCACAGTCCATAGCAATCTTCACATCCTTGCCAGGTTCGTAGCCAGCGTCCTTAATAGACTTCATGATTGTGTCCAAAGCGTCTTCGATGCCGTCGAACTTAGGAGCGAAACCACCCTCGTCGCCAACAGCAGTAGACAAGCCACGAGCCTTCAAGTTCTTAGCCAATGCGTGGAACACTTCAGCACCCATGCGGATAGCCTCACGTTCGCAAGATGCACCAACGGGGCGAATCATGAACTCTTGGAAAGCGATGGGGGCATCAGAGTGTGCGCCGCCGTTAACGATGTTCATCATCGGCACGGGCAAAACGTATGTGTTTGTTCCGCCGATGTAGCGGTAAAGGGGCATGCCAAAGGCCTTGGCTGCGGTGTGTGCAACGGCCAACGATACGCCGAGAATGGCGTTAGCACCCAGCTTGCTCTTAGTGGGCGTGCCGTCTAGTTCGAGCATCTTATAGTCGATTTTGCGTTGTTGGCAAACCGGCATGCCTTTAAGGGCAGGAGCGATAACGTTGTTTACGTTCTCTACGGCTTTGAGAACACCCTTACCCGAGTAGCGTTTCTTGTCGCCGTCGCGCAGTTCCAGGGCCTCGTTTTCGCCTGTTGATGCGCCAGAGGGTACACTTGCGCGGCCTACCACGCCGTTACACAATGTCACTTCCACCTCTACGGTAGGGTTACCTCTTGAATCGAGGATTTCTCTCGCATGAACTTTTTCAATTACCATAATTTGTTCTTATTTAATTAAATAAAAAAATGTCCGTATTAAACTCTTGCAAAGTTAATAAATATCTCTGGAAAAACAGATGAAAAACAAATAAATACGCTCTGTTGGGATAAGTTAACTTCTTGCAGAGAAAAGGCTAACTGAAAACGATGACGTGCAACAAACACCCGCAACGGCCTTTAAGCAACGAACAATAGCGCCACAAGGAGACGATACAAGCCACCTTGTAGTGATGTTACGAGCAGCTTGTACAGGCACTGTGTAAGGCAGAATGCAAAATTGAAATGGACTTGTAGTGACGTTACAAGCTGCTTGTACAGACACTATCAGATGCTTGTATTGCCTGTACAAGCAGCATCGCACCAGTGTGCCACTAACACATTGTCGGCCGAAACGTTTCCATAAACCAACCTTTTCTATATAAAAGGAGGGGAAAAACGTCATTCGTGGAAGGCGAAAAATACCTTGCCACGTCTTATTCATAAACACATCCGCACGCATACTTAATTGTACCCTGTCTTGACTTTTAATGGTTGTATAATTTGAGAGGAGTTTGTTGTCTTTATGCTGCCCACACAAAACAAACCCTCCTGGCGCATACAAAGGGTGGTACAAATCAACCCACTGGCTTATAAACTCACGAAAAAACAACAACTTCCAAATGCGCCACTCCATCAACTTACAAACTCATCAACCCATCAACTCAAAAAATTAAAACTCAAAATCTCATAAACTCAAAAACTCACCAACTCATAAACTCACCAATTTACCAACTCATCAACATACAAACTCAGAAACTCAAAACCTTAAATTATTGCTTTTGTTTTACAATACCGCTCAAAATTCCACTCCGTTCTAGCGAAAATATAGGCTAAAATGTAGGTAAAAAGCCATCATTTCAAGTTTTTCACGCCTTTCAATATGTCCGTTTTTAAGAAAAAGCCTGCATTTTGCACCATTTTAGCTTTCTAGTTTGGTTGCTAGTACGTAATTTTTCAAGCCCAAACACCCACATTTTACCCCTAAAAAACCACATTTTAAGAACCATTTTACCCTTTTTCGCCATGTGTTCCATGCCACTAAAAGGTTTTATTTATACCATTGCAGCGTATTTTTATGCCTTTTTGCCTTGCATTTAGCGGCATTTTGCACTGCATTTAGCACCATTTTACCTTGCGTTTAGCACCAAAACGCACGCTATTTTGCACCAAAACGCAGTCTATTTTGCACCAAAACGCACTACATTTTGCTGCAAATAGCCCGAAAACTGGCATAAATGGCGCCCTATCCAAATAAATATTCATTCTGCCAACATTCGCCTGCTACCCCTTTTAGCACCAAAACAAACCTCCGCGAGAATCGATTTTTTGCGGCAAGGCGGGCGATTGGTGGATAAAAAGGGCAGCTATAATGTTAAATTTCTTACTAAAAACAGGACAAAACAGACTATGCTGTGTACGCGCGTAAAGGCAACGGCGACGGAAAGCAGGTACGTTTACGACCAGCAGCGCAAGCGGTTGCAGGGCATGCTGCTCACGGCCAACGGAAACAGCATCATGCAAACACAGAAGTGATCTGCTACTGACAGCCCATTTTCAACTTGTAGAGAAAGCATTGAATGACTTCTGCCAGATCACCTTTTGGCACATAACCACGTTTTGCCGCAGGCAAATGGGGCAGAATTTCAGATTTCACTGTATCTTTGTCCAGCACTTCGTACATGAGTGGAACGTTTATATTGGTTTTACAGCACAAAGACAATAAACTCCTCTCAATTTATAGGAACGTTTTCGTTAAGCCAAATGAACGATGCCGAGCTTGCTCGAACATCGTCATGGCGAGAAAACGCACTTTTCGAGGAACGAGAAAAGAACATTAAAAAGACAAGGCGACTTCATTATATGCCATGATATACGTAGAGCGCATGCGGAGCGACATCGCAGACAACTATTACGCGCATGCGTCACACCTTGCCGCCTGTTAAGGCCTAGCCACCGCCTTTGCTATCTTCTTCAAACGGGTTGCCAAAGTAGTATCTTTTCGTGCAACCTGCATGTTGTACTTCATCTGTAATTCCATTAAGGGCTCGGCCGGAATGTCCAAAGCCGCTTCAAACATAAGGGCAGAAGTGGTACTCAACGGCCTACGCCCATTCAATAGTTCGTTTAGAACCGAATAAGCCATGCCGATACTTTCGGCGAACTTACGCTGGGATATGCCCCTTGCCTCCAATTCGTCTTTAAGCACTTCGCCAGGATGTGTGGCATAAAAGCCATAACCTAAACTAGACATATCATTTTATTTATAATGGTTTGACAATTCCAATATGTTGCAAACGGTAACAATCCGTTCTCCGGATTTAATTTCCGTGCGAAATTCAATACGATATTGGTCATTAACTCGCACAGACTCACGCCCGACCTTGCCACCTACCAACTTTTCATAATGCAAAGAGGTAAAGCGATACATGTCTTCTGTACTATTAAGCGAGCTCATCAGGTTCAACACACTAATATACTTCCGTATAACTTGCGGTTGAAAACGATGTTTCTTATCACGAGTTTTACCCAAATAAAACAGCTCCCTCAAATATTCTTGCTCAAAGGTTATTTCCATCTTTGCTGTTTCTTTTTGCAAAGATAGCCAGAATTATTAATCTTCGCAACTTATGCGAACACATTTTGCAGGCATTACAACTATTTCTGTTCCAATTTCTGTTCCACTCACTCTCTGTTGTACATACCAAAAACACACATGCTACCCATTCCTAAACGCCAAGGGTGTTTGTCCCGTTTGCCGTTTAAAGTACTTGTTAAAGAAGCTGGGATTGGGAAAATTCAAGGCTTCTGATATGGCCGCCACCGTTAATTGGCCATGCCGCAGCATCACCTTAGCCTCGGTAATCACGGCTCGGTCTATCCATTCTTTGGCATACACGCCGCTGGTTTGCCACACAACCCTACTAAGATAACGTTGCGACAGACACAGCTTATCGGCATAAAAGGACAAGTTATGTTCGCTTTTGGCATATTCGTTCACCAAGGCGATGAACCTATCAAACACCACACGCTGCCGCGAAGGACTCTCTGCGGGATGCTCTGTGGCCCTGACGTAACACTCGTTATACACATAACACAGCGCGGTAATGATGGCTAAGGCCGCTTGTCGGTTGTAAGGTCTGTCCCTAAGCACGAGCATCAGGCTCTCATAAAGATTTTCCACCTTGGCGATGTCCCTGTCGTTGGCAGGCATAAGCGCGTCTTTCGCCTGCCCGTTAAACATCGTTGGCACACCCTGCGGAAACAATTCGTCCATCAACCACGGCTCAATCATCAGCCCTTCCACTTCGCTATCGGGCGCAATATGGTCGAATTGCAAGATTGCTCCATCGCAAAAGTACACCAATGTGCCGCTTTGCACATGCCTGTCGATGAGGTTAAGCGTAATCTTTGACTCGCCTTTCTTCAATAATCCGATGCGAACACCAGGCAGGCGATAAGGATAATGCGGCACAACAGCCAATCCAAAGAGGTTGCGACCATTATAAAGCATGGTGAAACCCTCTTTTGTTATGGGCATGTCGGGTTCGGCAATATGCACGCTGAGCCTATTTCTTATCTCCTCAATGGTAAGTGTTTCGATTGTCTGATTGTTCATAACATTGTCTTTCTTATTTCCACAAAGATAATAAAAACCACCCATAAAAACCCCGATTAAGCGCAAAAAGCTACTAAAAGAACATTTATTGGCCGTAAAGGATAACAAGGATGTAAACAATACGGCGTAACTTTGCATCAAGAGAAGTAAACGAAAGGAAAGATGAAGCATACATTATTAATAGTCATCGCAATGTTGTGTGCCGCCGCTTGCCCTGCGCAAACAACGTTAGAGGCCTGTCAACAGCAGGCACAACAGAACTATCCGCTCATCAAGCGGCGCGCACTCTACGCCCAATCCACGGCCTACACCATCGCCAACATCAAGAAAGGATGGCTGCCGCAGGTGCAAGTGGCGGCGCAAGGCACGGTGCAAAACCGCGTGGCGCAACTGCCCGAGCAACTATCTAACATGATGGCGGCACTGGGACAAAGCACACGCGGGCTGGCAAAAGAACAATATCGCGTGGGAGTGGACGTGAATCAGATGCTGTGGGACGGCGGAAGGATTAGTGCACAAAAAGAAGTGGCACAGCTACAACAGCAGGTAGACGAGGCGCAAACCGACGTTTCGCTCTACCAAGTGCGCCAAAGGGTGAACGACCTTTACTTCGGCATCTTGCTTGTTGACGAACGTTTGCGACTTAATCGCGACCTGCAAACGCTGTTGCAAAGCAACGAAAACAAGCTCGCTGCGCTGCAAAAGCAGGGCGTAGCCATGCAAAGCGACGTGGACCAAGTGAAAGCCGAACGCCTAGCGGCCATGCAAATGGCCAACGAATTGCAACACACGCGCGCCGCGCTCTGCCGTATGTTGGCCTTGTTTTGTAACGTTGAGCGCATAGACAGCATTGTAAAACCGATGTCCGCAGCCACCGAACAGACGGCAGAAGACGTTCGGCCAGAGCTGAAAGCCATAGACCTACGCCTGCGTTTAATCACTTCGCAACAGCGCGCACTGCGCACTTCGCTGCTCCCCACGCTGAGTGTGTTCGGCCAAGCCTATTATGGCTACCCTGGTTTCGACATGTTTAAAGACATGAACAGCCGCTCGCCTTCGTTCAATGCTTTGGCTGGCGTGCGCCTTGCGTGGAACATTGGCAACCTATACACGCATCGCAACAACGTGCAACGTTTGTCGGTGGCACAGGCCGAGATAGAGAACGCCCGCGAATTGTTCTTCTTCAACAATCGGTTGGAAACGGTGCAACAGCAAGAAACCATTGCAAGCAAGCGTCAAACGATGGCTGCCGACGACGAAATTGTTGCGCTTAGGCAGAGCGTTAGGCGAGCTGCCGAGGCCAAACTGGCGCACGGCATCATCGACACCGACCGACTGCTGCAAGAGATAACGCGCGAAAACAACGCGAAAATAAATCGCTCTACACACGAAGTGGAGATGTTACAAGGGATATATAACTTGAAGTATGTGAAGGGAGAACCCACAACCCCCCAACAAGCCACGCCTTAACCGGCCTCACCCCCAACCCCTCCACAAGGGGAAAAAGCCTCACCCCCAACCCCTCTCCAAGGGGAGAGGGGAGTAATATGTAAGGCTACAACAAGGGAAAATAATAAAGTATGTAAGGCATTACAAGGACTAACAGACATAACACCCACGCTCCAACAAGGCATTTCACTCCCCTCTCCCCTTGGAGAGGGGCTGGGGGTGAGGCTTTCTCCCCTTGGAGAGGGGTCGGGGGTGAGGTCAGTTAGGGGGTGTTATGAGATCAGTTAGGAACGGTAGTGAGGCCTGAAAACAACAAAATTAATATGAAACATCCATCAATAACCATCGCCGCACTTGCGCTATTAATCGCTGCCTGCGGCGGAAACGAAAAAGAATACGATGCCACGGGCATCTTCGAGGCGACCGAAGTTACGGTTTCGGCCGAAGGAACAGGGCGACTGATGGCCTTCGACATCAGCGAAGGCTCAACACTTACGGCAGGACAGCAAGTGGGACTCATCGATACCGTGCAGCTACAATTAAAGGCTAGGCAGGTGGGAGCCACACGCGAAGTCTTTGCCAACCAACGTCCCGACATCCAAGCACAGATTGCCGTCACCAAACAACAAATCAGCAAGGCCCTTGTTGAGCAACGTCGCACACAAGCCTTGCTGAAAGAAGGTGCTGCCACCAGCAAGCAACTAGACGACGCCGAAAACGCCGTGGCCGTGCTACAAAAGCAATTGCAGGGGCAACTGTCGCTGCTGCAAAACAGCACGCGTAGCCTTAACAGCCAGATGAGCGGTGTCGACATTCAACGCTACGAGGTGATGAACCAATTGGAAAAGTGCCACATCAAGTCGCCAATAACGGGTACGGTATTGGAGAAATACGCCGAACAAGGCGAGTTTACCAGCATCGGCCGACCGCTTTTCAAGGTGGCCGACATCCGCAACATGACCCTCCGCGCCTACATCACTTCAATCCAACTGGCCAAAGTGCGCGTGGGACAGCGCGTAAAGGTGTTCGCCGATTATGGCAACGACACCCGACACACCTACGAAGGAATTATTACATGGATTTCGCCAAAGGCCGAATTTACGCCCAAAAGCATTCTTACCGACGACGAAAGGGCCGACCAAGTGTACGCCGTAAAGGTCAGCGTAAAGAACAATGGCTACATCAAGATTGGCATGTATGGAGAAGTGAAGTTATGAACGCCATCGAAGTAAACAACATCTGCAAAAGCTATGGCGAGATACAAGCCTTGAAGGATTTCTCGTTTGCTGTTGCCAAAGGGTCGCTACACGGGCTTATCGGCCCCGACGGAACAGGCAAAACCTCGATGTTTCGCATCCTTGCGACATTGGTTTTGCCCGACAGCGGCACGGCATCGGTAGATGGTTTCGACGTGGTGAGCGGACTGAAACACATTCGTCAGCGTGTGGGCTACATGCCAGGACGGTTTAGCCTGTATCAAGATCTTACCGTTGAAGAGAACCTACGTTTCTTCGCCACCCTCTTCGGCACAACCATTGAGGCCGGTTATCATAACGTTAAGGACATATACGGCCAGATAGAACCCTTTAAACGGCGGCGCGCCGGTGCGCTATCAGGCGGCATGAAGCAGAAACTGGCCCTTAGTTGCGCACTTATTCACCAACCCAGCGTGCTGCTATTAGACGAACCAACCACAGGTGTCGACCCCGTTTCGCGCACCGAGTTTTGGGATATGCTTGCCCGATTGAAACAACAAGGCATCACCATCCTTGTTTCTACGCCCTACCAAGAGGAGATAAAGCGGTGCGACGAGATTACCACGCCACCCCTGCCACAATCTCTCCACACGCCACCCACACACCCCTTATATATTAATAAGGTGTGCGAGTCAACGCCAACTCCATCCACCGACAACGCCACACGCAACCTGAGCCAGGCCGAAACCATTATCCACGTGAGCCACTTGGTAAAAACCTTCGGTACGTTTAATGCCGTAGACGACATTTCGTTCGATGTTCGCAGGGGCGAAATATTCGGCTTTCTCGGTGCCAACGGTGCAGGTAAAACCACTGCCATGCGCATGCTTTCGGGCCTTAGTCAGCCGTCGGGCGGCAAGGCTACCGTGGCCGGGCTAGACGTTAGCACGCAACACGAGGCCATAAAACGGCGCATCGGCTACATGAGTCAGCGCTTCTCACTCTACGAAGACCTCACCGTAACGGAGAACATACGCCTCTTTGGCGGCATCTACGGCATGAGTTCGGCCGACATCAAACGCAAAACCGAACAGTTGCTCAACCGACTGACCTTGCAAAACGAGGCCAACCGACTAGTAAAGACCCTCCCCTTGGGCTTTAAACAAAAGCTGGCTTTCTCGGTAAGCATACTGCATCGGCCCGAAGTTGTGTTCTTAGATGAACCCACGGGCGGCGTAGACGGCAACACCCGACGCCAGTTTTGGGAACTGATTTACGAGGCGGCGCAGGGTGGCATCACCGTATTCGTAACCACACACTATATGGACGAGGCCGAATATTGCGACCGATTGTCTATCATGGTGGATGGAAAGATACGCGCATTAGACACGCCCGAACAGCTGAAACGCCAATACGCAAAAGACAATTTGGGCGAGGTGTTCACCCTCCTTGCCCGTAATGCAGAAAGGAGTGAATGATGAAGATCTTCTTTTCATTCGTCAACAAGGAGGTGCGGCACATCTTACGCGACCGCCGTACCATGCTCATACTCTTCGGTATGCCGCTGGTGATGATGTTGCTCTTTGGTTTTGCCATCTCTACCGACGTGCGAAACGTGCGCCTAGTGGTTGTAACCACGCCGTGGGACAATGTCGCGCAGCAGATTGTAGAGCGGCTCGACGCCTCCGAATACTTCGTTCACACCTACAACGCACCCACCGTTGAGAAGGCCAAACAGCTTATTCGCGACCAGAAAGCCGACCTCGCCGTGGTGTTTTCGCCACGTTTTGCCGACCATCGTTACGATGGCGGCGCGCGCATACAGCTTATTACCGATGGCACCGACCCCAATATGTCGAGTTTACAAGCCACCTACGCCTCGCAAATCATTGTCCAAGCCCTGCAACAGGGCAGCAAAGTAAGCATCGGCAGCACACCAATGGTGACCACCCGACTGCTATACAACCCGCAAATGAAAAGTGCCTACAACTTTGTTCCGGGCATCATGGGCATGTTGCTCTTGCTTATCTGCGCCATGATGACCTCGGTAAGCATCGCTCGCGAGAAAGAACGTGGCACGATGGAGGTTCTTCTCGTGTCGCCAGCGCGCCCTTTGCTCATGCTCATAGCCAAGGCCGTGCCCTATTTTCTGTTGTCTATTGCCATCTTGTGCATCATCTTAGGCATCTCACATTTCGTTTTGGGCGTACCGCTCTCAGGCAACCTGTCCGCCATTTTCGCCCTCTGCCTACTCTACATCTTCCTAGCCTTGTGCATAGGTCTGCTTATCAGCGTGTTGGCCAGCACCCAATTGCAAGCCCTGCTCATATCGGGTATGGTGATGTTGATGCCCAGCATCCTGCTATCGGGCATGATATATCCCATCGAAAGCATGCCACAAGTACTGCAATGGCTAACATGTATCATTCCCACACGATGGTTCATTGCCGCCATTCGCAAGCTAATGATTATGGGCGTGGGGCTAGATATGGTGATAAAAGAACTGCTCATACTCTCCGCAATGGCAGCGTTGATACTCGGTATAGCATTGAAGAAGTTTAATATTAGGCTTGAATAGTCGAGGAGTTAAGGAGTTAAGGAGTTAAGGAGTTAAGCCAATAGTATGGCTGCTACATTCTTTAACTTGTAAGCAGAACCCAATTGTTCTGCGCCCTTAATCCCCTTAAATATATTAACAAGCAACAAGATTGTTAGCCACGCTGCCACAAGGCATACGGCTTAACTCCTTAACTCCTTAACTCCTTTAACTCCATTAACTCCATTAACTCCTTAACTATGTTCAAATCTCTCCTACAAAAAGAATGGATACAGATACGTCGCAACGCCTTTGTTATCCGACTTGTGGTGGTCTATCCCATCTTTATCATGTGCATTGCACCATGGATTACCACGATGGAAGTGCGCAACATAACGGTGAGCATCGTAGATAACGACCGCTCAACGCTATCGCGGCAACTCGTCGGCAAAGTAGAACACTCCACCTATTTCCACTTCAACGGCATGGCCTCATCGTATAAAGAGGCCTTGGCAAGCGTGGAGAGGGGACAGACAGACGTGGTATTGGTTATTCCGCAGCACTTTGAGCGAGAACTAACGCTGGGTAAAAGTCCGCAAGTGTTTGTTGCCGCCAACGCCACAAACGGCACCAAGGGCGGCTTGGGCAGCGTATACCTAGCCAACATCGTTACAAGCACAAGCCTGAACAACCGCCCCCTACCCTCGCCCCATCAGCAAACCATAACCGCAAGCACCCTATACAACCGCCACGAGAGCTACAAGGTGAACATGATTCCGGCACTTATGGCTATGGTGATGATTATGGTTTGCGGCTTTTTGCCTGCACTTAACATCGTAGGCGAGAAAGAGGCGGGCACCATCGAGCAGATAAACGTAACGCCCGTGGGCAAAACGCAGTTTATTTTGGCCAAGCTCATACCCTATTGGGTCTTTGGCTTGGCAATCTATACCCTTTGTTTGTTGCTCGCCTGGGCCATCTATGGCATCACGCCCGTGGGCAATGTGGCCTTGCTCTACCTTTTTGTGGTGCTGCTAGCCATAATATTCAGCAGCATCGGACTTATCGTCAGCAATTACAGCGACACCATGCAGCAAGCCATGCTCGTAATGTGGTTCATCATGACTTGTATGATGTTGCTCAGTGGTTTGTTCACGCCTGTGCGCAGCATGCCCAATTGGGCACAAACGCTTACATGGATTGTGCCTGTGCGCCACTATATCGATGCCGCCCGTTCGGTGTTTATTCGCGGTACGGCACTAAGCGGACTAACTACCCAACTCGCCATCCTCGCCGCAATGGCCACCATCATGAGCGTATGGGCTGTTTGGAGTTATAAGAAGAACAGCTAGATTAACTGGGAGAATTAGATTTTCTAGAAGGCTAGATGAACTAGCGCAACTAGACGAACTAGCCAAACCAGACTGCCCAACAAGAATTTATATATACGGCATAGCCACCTTTGTCCAGTTTTCAGCAAGAAATTTAACATTATGAGTATCCTTTCTGCTCACCAACCGCTCACCTTGCCGCAAAAAATCGATTCTCGCGAAGGTTTGTTTTGAT
>ERZ772957.1541-NODE-1541-length-14793-cov-2.586782_pt1 | contig 14793 bp, 15 predicted proteins | sample MGYA00580682_ERZ772957 | MGnify/ENA primary metagenome ERZ772957 (study PRJEB29015, sample SAMEA2737921) | human oral metagenome | biome: human oral; feature: human-associated habitat; material: dental | place: China | collected 2025 ...
CCCCCTCACCGATTTGGCTGGTAACGGGGTTGACCGCGTTCTGATACAGCGTGTCGCGTTCAGCCTTAGAACCAGGGTTATAAGCAAGCCGCACCGTGTTGCGAATCATGCCGCGAGACCGACCTGCGGGGGAGAACCATGGGTCTGCTACGTTGTCCGTATTGGCGCATAGGCCAGCGATATCACCACTTAGCGGAACCCAACGATTCAGATCAGAATAACGATCATACATCAGCTTCCAGCTAGAGGCCATCACAGCATATGACGTTGACGGCAGAGCTGCACGGTCATTCAGGACGGCCTGTAGCTCGCCGCCTTTATTACCAACCACCGCATTCTTACTCGGGGACACTAGGGCGATGCAGTCCTTGCGATAGTTGGCGATATTGTCAATGACGTAGTTTGAAAGCGTAGCCTGATCGGATGCACTATCCAGACCAGCAACGATTACTAGGCTAACATCGATTGATTCGGCCTTCTGGAAAACGGCATAACCCTTGATACGGTCGCCAACGGTAACACCTTCGCCGTTGTCATCTTTACCGTTAAGCAGGGGCTTATCATAAGCGGCGGTTAGTGAACCGAATTCGCTGGTGGCGTCTTTACCGAAGGAGCTTTCCTCATGCGTGCCACCAAACCAGACGTACTTAGAAGTACGGTTTAGTACGTCAGCATAGTAGTTCAGGGAACCCTGATAATCCTTGGCGTTACGGGCCTTTGACAGACCTTGATATTTCTCTAGGACCGTGCCAGCTTGACCAGACCATTTACCTAGCTCATCGATTACTACTAGGTGAAGCTCATCATTCTTGCCGCCCTTTGAAGCAACATAGGATGACGTAGCAGGGGCACCAGTGTACGTAGTGAATGTTAGGGCGGTGTCCATACCTTCGGCGGTCGGGGTCTTGTCTAGTTCGATCTCGGTAGCGGAGTGGATGGACTTGATGTGCGTGCCTTCAGCGATGCCGACACCCTTAACCACCATACCAACAGCTAGGTTAGCTGAAGTAACAGCACCTTTGAACGTCACCTTGGCGTCGGTGGTATTGAAGCTACCCACCTTGTTCTGGGTGATGGCGGAGCCGAATAGCTCACGGTATTTCCATGTTTCAAAAGTCGCGCTATCAGCGAATGACACGCGGATGGAGTTGCCCAGAGAACCAGCATATTTGGCGATGAACTTAACACCAGTTAGGCCGCCAACCTTAGCTTCATGGTCGTCAGCGTTTTCGATCAGGGGAGCAGTGCCGCCATCATGGGCGTTACGTGCAGCTTGACCGACTACGCGGGTTAGGCGAAGGTTGTTACTGTAAGCCAGATATGAAGCAGCAGTCAGGAAGTCCGTAGCCGTCTCATCGTTGGGTTCACCAAAGATCGATACCAGGGTTTTCTCATTATCGATGACGGTAGCTTCGTTGACTGGCCCCCACTGGAATACACCAGAGAAAGCGCCGATTGACGTAGAGACAGCAGGAACGATCAGGGTTAGATCGGTCTCTTTGACTTCTACGCTTGGCGACAGGGAAAATGATGCCATTATAGACCTCTTTGATCAAAGAAAGTTGAAATTCCGAATAGAATTCTATTAGGTTATTTATTGACCATGGCCTGATAGATCTCGGCCAGCATGGCGCGCATGTCCTTCACCTCATTCTTCAGGGTCTGGAATTCTCGCTCCCTATCCTGTTCGCGTAGAAGATCAGCCTTCCGCTTACGATACCGTTGCAGCTCTTCCTCATCAATGTTAAGGATGGCACCAGTGCTACTATCCCTAACCACATCATCATGGTCCTTTACCTTGATATCCATTTCTCACCTATGAAAAAAGAAACCCCACCACTATGATTTATAGTGGTGGGGTGTGTCTATTACCAGTCTACTACATTAACCTGCTACTGCGATGGCCCGTAGCTCCTTCAGGGCTGGCCGCCGTGCAGAGTTAGTTCCTTTCAAAACGATCTTGAGTTGGAACTCGTCGAATTCAGGAATACCCTCTACGCGACGCTCATGCTCCGTAAACGTATCGTTGTCGAATGCCACTTGAGACGCGACAGGTTCCATCTTCGTCCAGCCTTTCGTTTCAATGTCGCGGTTAATCGAAGTGCGATACCAGACCTCGATATCATCATTCGTCGCCTTGTTCTCCGACGTATAGACGCGGAGGGTATCGGAGGCGGCCTTCAAGCGGATAGACTGCGTAACCACCTTGCTTGCCGCGATACCACCATTCGGCTGTTCTTCCTTGTCGTTATCAGGTTTGTTCAATGCGAGGGAAGCCACCACTACGTTATTATCATCCAGAGACATCATCGGGGATACGTAGTTATTGCCCGTCTTCACCGCACACCTGATCATCATGGACTTGGCCGTTTCATTATCAGAAGTCTGCACTAGGCATACACCCTGCAATGCGTTGTCGTCCTTGTCCTTGATTTGGAACTCGGCTAGTTTGACCTTCGGAGTCTGCCCGCCATCGAAGTCCTTACCAGTAATCAGGTTAGCGAAGTAGCGAACTTCTCCCTCTGGCGGGGTGAATGTTTCGGTTACTAGGCGGAATTGATTATAGTTGATGTTGGATTCAATGTAGACATAGCGGCCGACATCCTCAAATTTGCCAGTCACGGTAGCGGGGGTTGTCACCTCAATGGTGTAGCTGTTAATCCCGTTAACGGTCTTGACAATCTGATTACCGTAGACCTCCGACATCCTGATACCGTTGAAGATCGTGGCGGCGTCCGCGCTTTCTGCCAGCATCGTTACCGCTGATTCGGCGCGGATCTTCACGATATCGTTTACCGTCATGCCGTGGTTAGGATGCTCAATTGTCAGGAAGCGGCTGCCTGCCGTGGTACGGAATGCGGAGAGGAGAACCTTGCGGGTTGCTGCCTTGCCGTTGTTCTCAAACTTCCAATCTCCAGATACCGACGTATTGAACTTGGCGCGGTGGATGCGGAACTTCAGGTCTTCCAATTGGAACGGGGTCCACGTCGTGGCGTTTTGTGATTTGAAGAGAGAACCCATGGAAGGCTGTTGACCTACGATGCGGTCCTCATTAATCACTTTCTCGCCCATGCGGCTGATGAAGACGCGATACTTTGCGCTATCACCAAACACAACGATGCAGAACTCTTTCCCACTCGGCAGCCAGACAGGTGCATCAAACTCAAATGACGTCGCTACAGTGCTGTCCTTTGAAACCTTCACATCAGCCGCTGCTACTGCAACCATGGTGCCTGCGATGCGCTCACTAGCGGGCATGCCGTTCACCATCTCGCGTAGCTCAACGAACACGGGAGCCTCTGGGTCTTTCGTCTCAAAGAATAGGTCGATCTTCGTAGCATACATGCCAGCCGACTGGACATCCTTTGTGAAGAAGGACTGTGCCAGCGGATCACCCACCTGCTGCTGACGATTGAACCCTAGATCAAACTGACTTGAGTTGCCGTCTTTAACTACGGTCACGCGGGACATGCTGTTAATGCGGTTGATAGTATTGGTCGTCACGTTAGTACGATCAATCTGCTCCTGCATCGTAACCAGCACACCAGTTGATTTGTAGTTAGCGGAAGCTTCGCATTCAGTAGCTGTATCTGGGAACTTCAGGACGTTGACATCTGCTAGTGCAAAGGTCTTCGTGCCCGTGCTGAAGGTATTTGGCGGTAGCTCAAACTCGCCTTCCACCGTTCCCATGTTGTCACTGATTAGAGCTGCACCCCATGCACCACCTACAGGACGGCACCATTGATTCACGTCAGTTGCATCAAAGGTTGCCCAGTAACGGGTATTTGGCTTTGCGCCCTTGACCGTGAAGCGGATAACCCGACTACGCATATACGGGATGATGCTATTCCCGAGGAACCGTGTGAACTTGCGTTCATGGGTCTGCGTCACACTAGTAACCGATTCACGATAGTTAACCAGCGTACTAATATTACGATTGGTTGGCCCGATTTGTGACCATCCTGCGAACTGGGAGGTAATCTGCGATTGCGATACGCGCTGCACGCGCCAGTTGCTTTCCACTACGTCACGGGTCACCGTCTTGGAAAGGTTAGTAACGTTCGTAACCGTAGGTTCCCATTTAGTCTCCATCCATGAATCAGAGGCGGGTACCATCGTCATCTGGGGATTCCATTTGATGATCAGGTACGGGTTAATGCTTTCCGTGGTGGTAGCATACGGCTGCTCAATCTCTACAACATGAGAATAGGGCAGGAAGACTTTGCCGCCTTTAACCACGTAGTTTGAGGACGAATTCTTGTTCAGCTTCAAACCGATCGATTCGCTATATTCCATCGCCCCTAGCATGTTCTTCTCGGGGATCAGCGTGGCTTGGAAGCCCCCATCAAACGGAGAGAACACGCCAAAGTCGGAGAAGTCGGAAACGAAGAAGCCAGATTTGAACCGATCCAGACCAGCCGTGTCGGTAATCTTCATGTCCTTAGTTTCCAGCTCACGCATGGTTAGCGTGGTGTAATACTCAAGGTTTTCGATGCGGCGCTCAAGCTGACCGATATCCCGCATCGTGTAACGACGGTTGTCGTCTTTCACGTAGCGGACATATGCGGCCTCGCGGGTGTATGCTGGTACGATAAGCGTAGCAAGGGACATAGCATCTACTGGTACATCAGGATACCGTGTAATCCCAGGCACCCCATAGATGTACTTGATCTCGCCATTCTTATAGTAGACCACGCGATCCCAGCGATCAACAAAGTAGCTCGCGTCATATACGATAGACTGACCAGCAACCGCGCACCATGTAGTCATGGCCGCATTGAATGGTTCAGCGGGTGACGCTACACCATTTCCGTTCACCACCACATAGACCGTAGCCGTCTTGCTTGCATTCTTGTTCGCAGTGATGCCGTCTTTGTCCACGCTATTGACAATCGTATCAGCCTCGAATCCGTCGGAATGGATTCGTGATGCTACACCGATAACGTTGCTATAGTCGTGCTCCAGTTTAATCAGCGCCTCGCCTTCCTTGATTTGCCCCTTCAGGATGAAGAAACCATCACGAGGGGACTGGCGGAAGTCCAGATAGTCGCTCAGGATATAAGCCTTTTCCTTGGTACGGAAGACGGGGATGCGTCCGATATGGGTTACGTCATTGTCATCCGTTGGGTTGTCCTTCAGGGATTCATAGGAATCAACCGTGAAAGCTTCACCAGCGCTGTGCAGGAAGTAATCATAGACCACCCTGATTTGACCAGCAGGTGCCGCGAACCCAGCCTTAGCTTTCAGTAGCGTGTTCTGGTAGAAGTCCAGTGTATCGTTATTGACAAGCTCATAATACTGGGCCACATCTGTATCAGTGTCCTTCGGCTCCGTGGTCTTGTTCTTGCTCATGTAAACGTGCTTGATGCGGTACACGTCCTTATGCGCTAGGGCCATATGGCGATCAGACGGGGACTTGATCAGCGTGAACCCTTCAGCCAGCGTCTTGGTGCGGATGCTAACCGATTTCTGTAGCTGGGCGCTGATGGCGAACGTGGCATTAGGATACTGCACGTTATTGATGACCAGACGCTTACCGTCGTTCTCGATGTTCACAATATTCGAGAAATAAGCGTTGTCAACGCCAGTATGAGCCGCTACGGGACGCCCCACAAACACACCATTACCAAGATGGTCATATACACCATAGCCCTGTGCATTAGTGCGAATGGTGGTCGTGAAGCCCATTGGTGTGGTTAGCTCAAAGTTACCCGCGCTATCCTTCGTCGTCTTGACGTTCGCCACGTCCATCTTCACTAGATCTCCCGTGCCGTCGGCATAGGATTCTTTCTGGCGGATACCCGTAACATAGCCACTAGCGGGAGCTTTCTGAACCTGAACCGATTTGTCAAACGGGGCGGCCGCTTTACTCTTCTTGACGAATAGATGGGAGTTCGCACGGTCCCACGCATACGGAGTCCAGCCACTATGGGAAGTTAGCGGTAGGCCGTCGTCCACTTTGAAGGTTGACACTACGTTCTGTAGAGTGACCTTCTGAAGGATCGGGCCGTTACGCAGATCATCCAGTTTCCATCCACCTAGATGCTGCCAACCATAGGTCTGGGATTGGGAAAGGTGGAATGAACCGAACAATTTAAAAATGGTCTGGCCGCTGATACTTACGGCTTCCATGTATTTCGGAATCACGTAGCCCATGATATCGGCCGTGTTTTCCTGCCCAGTTGTCAGCCAGAGAACTGGATGCTTTGAAATATCAACGAACTGGTTGCCAGCTGCCAGATAGACGTATTCGCCATTCTCGTTAGATTGAATGACGTTGGTCGCTACCTTCACGCTGTCGGTCGTGCGGGCCTTATCAGCAGTCAGATACAGGGAAGCGAGGTTCTCGACCTCATATCCCTTGACGTAGGCTTTACCTGCCGTGATTTCAATGGCCAGCTTATTGTCATCGCCGCCTTCCTCTTTGGTTTTGAAACCAGTGGGGTGTGCGTCATCCTTCAGGTGGTCCACTACGCGGATATCGAGACCATGAACCGCATAGTCTCCGCTTTCCTCGTAGGTCCGACGTGCTAGGGTGTCATCTAGAGCATTGTATTGCGTATTGAGCTTGGCAACCCGTAGGGAGCCGTCCTCATAGCGCACCAGTTCGATGAAGTCTGCCGCTTCCTCTTCTAGCGAAGTCGTTACTAGGGTCAGGCCGATATAGAAACGGTCTGCGCCAACGGCTGCTTCATTAGGAGAACCTAGGGCATTATCGAACAGGGACTTATCATCATAAGCCGTCTTGATCCCCTTCTCCACACTGAATCCAGCTTTGGCAGACAGGGTCTTGACCTCGTTCCAGCCGATCAGGGTTTGTTGACGCGGCGTGTATACAAAATATCCGTCAATGTAGAAGACGCCCGACTCAACCACTAGGAAGATAGCTGGGCCAGTGGCGGGCTCGTTCTTCGGGCCCTTCTCGGCAACCGCTACCTTGATAGCGGGCTGATCGGCAACCTCTAGTGCTAGGTCTTTTGAAAACGCGGTAACGTTCTGGACTTCACCTGCTACGGTCTTGGTGGCACTATTCTGATAGCGGACAACCGCTAGGACTAGATCGCCCTCTGCTTTCGTCATCAGGACGGTGGCGGTAAGTGCATTCCCGTCTACGTCTTGGGTTAGCTTCACTCCTTCCAGCTTCTTGATCAGCTCAGGGTCACTGTCGACATTCTTCAGCAGGACATATTGAGCATCGCTGTTTAGCTTGCTCTGCCCCAGCACGAGAGAACCCTGTTTGAATAGATGGGTTCCGACGCGGCTAATCTGCTGCTGTAGGATTTCCTGTAGCTGATTCAATTCCCGTGCTTGGACGGCATGAGACGGCTTGAAGAGGATTTTGTGGAACCCCTTCTTCTCGTCATAGTCGTCAAAGTACGGCTTTGTATTGAAATTTTCGGCCATATTAGGACTCTTGGGTTAGTAATAGACTAACGTATTTACTACTAGTCTTTCAAATCGAAAATCGGGAAATGCCAATTAGATTCCTGTCCGACTACATCACCATGAGGTATGGGGTGTGAGTCCAGCACGTTGATGGTGTATTCAGGTGGCGATGATGGCATTAGGACATGAACGGTCTTACCTGATTCGGAAGTTACTAGCTGATCGGTCGGTAGGTTGCCTTCTACGTTGATCAGGCCCATCTGATCATTTTCGGTCCAGCGAACAAACACGCCACTACCGCCCTCCCACTTCAGTGATTCACCAGACTGGAACTCTGGTTTAACACCAGTGTAGCAGTCCTTCATCCGCGATAGGAACCGTTCCCCTTCCGTATTCATTGAGACGATACGGACACCGTAGTATCGCACCGTATAATCTACGTCCTCTGGATTGAAATAGACGGACACGGCCACGTGGTCAGCGTTCATCTTCTCGGCAGTCTCTGGGGTAACAGGAAGCCAGTTCGGATCATAGAACGTTCCCAGCGCGTCTAGGTCTACCGTCTGGATATACTCCCATATACAACCATCTGAAGTCGTCACCTCATCCAAAATGGTGTATCTCGGCTCAACCCCACCAGCGCCAAAGCCCTTGGATTTCAGCCGCCAGATAACGGATTGGGTCTGACCAAAGACCAGCTCACCCTCTTCATATACACCGTCTTCCGCCCAGACCTTATATGGTCCGATGACATAGGACACCTCTTGCGCTAAGACCTTCTTTGCAAACACGTCATCACTGTCCTTCAGGCTATACCCCTCACCCTCTGCAAATGGCGTGACGCGACTACACGTCATGTAGATGCACTCTTTTTGAAACCGTTCATAAAACGCTTTCGCTTTGTTGGATACAGGCATCGTCTGTTCTCCGTTGTATGATTGATCGTATTTACAAACGACAAAGGGGTTGGACCCATTTGGAACCAACCCATCTATTGTATCACTCTACGTCGGGCTTGACAACCGCTTCATAGAGCTGCTCAAAATCGTCTTGCTCGTCTACGTTGTCCTGATAGCTCTGCTTATGGAAGACCCGAGCCATCTTGCCGAGGAACTTCTTGGGAATCTCGAACTCCTCGGCCAGAGCCGCGATCTCGTCCTTGATCAGGTCTTTCTCTGCCTCGATCCGCGTATAGCTGTCGCTGATCGTCTGCAGGCAATTCTTGATCCGTTTCTGATCTTCGGGGGAGCTGGGGATTACTACTGATTTTGCCATGATGATTTCCTTATAATAGGATATAGGGATTCAGGTGGAAGAACTCGTTCTCGTAAATGCCGTTCAGGTAGACCTTGTCTCCCATGAACGTAGCCGACCATGCGATATCGTGCGGGGCATCCGTCTCGACGCGATGGATACTGGCGTAACCCTCTGATTCGATCAGCTCCCAGCCGTGCCATTGGCGGATCGTGAAGCCGCCGTCCACGATCTCGTCCATGGGAAGCTCTTTCATCAGCTCTTGGAGTTTCTCGAATTTCCAGAGAAGAATCTCGTTATCGAACTCGTCCGCTGGGCGCTCCTCGTAGTTCTCGTCGTCTACGATGGGCTGCTCGGGGTTCACATCAGTAATCCATTGCATGTCGGTGTCCTCATCAGAAGGTACATCTATAGTACCTTCTTCCAGATTGATGATCAAGTGAACTTCTTCACGGGTTGAGGCATTCAATGACATATTGCGCTTGCTCACGGGCGTCCTCTAGGGCGTTGTGATGTTTGTTGGCGTCCCGCTTGATCTCGACATTCAGGAGACTTTGAAGGGTCCTCGCGTCCATCACATCCCAGTATTTCCACGGGGCAGGTTGATTCAAGACCTGTAGCATGGCCGCCTCTACGTTGATGACGTCGAACTGCGGACCCCACGCCCATACCTTTTGCCCCTTGAACCGCTGGGCATATTCATAGAACTTGTTATAAGCATCCTTAGCGGGAAGGGCGTTCTTGATAGCCTCTTTCAATGCCTCTGGCCGCTGTCCTTTCCACCATTCCAGTGTTTCGGGGTCCGTGTGAAGCCCGTGGGCTTTTGAATCGGCTGCGTCAATCGTGACATAGAACTCGTCACTGATCGTTCTAGTATCGATGTCGAACCGCACCGCTCCAATGGATAGGATAACGCATCCCGCCCGACGGCCAAGGGTTTCCACATCAAACATCATCCCGCTAAGGTGCTTATAACTCATATTCAGTCCTTCAATGCGTCAAGAATTGCTTTATTGTATGCGAGGAGGGCAAGCGCGTGCTTCACGGCCGACTGCCTGTTCTTGTGAACAAGGCCGCTAGTCTCCTCATGGATGGTAGCAGGCCAGATTCCTGTGTACGGGTTCAGAGGATACCGCAGATTGGGGATATAGTAAAGCTCCCCGTCGTTAACCGTCTTCGGGTCTGGGGTTTCAAAAGTAATCCCTTGGATTGTGACCCGTTTTGGCGGCGGGGCTGTTGGCTTCTCTTCCGATTCCGTATACTCTAGGAAGTTCAGCCATTCAGGTGTCGGCACCTCAACCCATTCTTTCTGATCAGCTGACCAATACCATTTTTTCATTGCCATTTCTCCATCTCCTCTTTGAACTTGCGGAATGCCTGCAGGTTGTCATACAAGCATTTAGCCTCGTCCTTGGGGGGGCTGAAGATATTCACGATCAGCAGCTCGTCGTCAAAGCGGAAAGGCGTGCAGTTCGCCAGCTCAGCCACCGCAACCATGGTCTCGCTATACGGGACGCATAGAGCAATATGATCATCCCGCACCATATATTTCACGCGATTGACGATATAGGGCATGGGGGCGTCCTTGTCTACTACATCCACCAGTCGCGGCATGTTCTCGTCAAATGGCACCGCCGACACCGAAGTCCCATAACGGTAATAGTGGTTATCAAGGGCTTTGCGCACCGCCTTCACATAGTGGTGGCTGTCGAAGTTGTTTGAATGCAGGTACAGACTGTTGCCTTCGTTGTCGCGGGTCAGCTCGGAGAGTGCCCCTTCTTTCTCGTTGGAGATAACCACGGGGGCGATGGCCTTCAAATCCTGCAGATTATAACCCTTGTCATGAAGCATGATCGGCTCATCATTCTGGAAGGTGACGCGGAAGAGGGTGTTCTGAGGTCCTTCTTCCTTCGTGCTTTCCATAACCGCATGAATCAGGGTGGTGGCAACGTCGTCATAGATGGACGCATTCTCGATCAGGGACCGCCTGTAGGAAATACACCCCATCAGGTGAACGTCATTGGTGCGACCTTCGTTGTAGACTTTCTTCATCAGGAACCAGAACTTGTCGTGCTGTGCTTCGCTGAAGAAGGTCACACCATCGATGTTGTGGGAATGGTCGCGGAGTTTGATGAACATGATTTCAGACCTCGCCCGCCACCAGCAGGCAGTATTGTTCGATTGCGGCCATGCGGCTGTTGAGGGAATGCAGGACTTCGTAATCTCCCGTGGATGAACGGAGGCTGATGTAGTATTGCCCCTCGTTGTTATACAGGTTGATGACGGCCCGTGATGTCTTCGAAAGGGTCTGGAGGACTGGGATGGCTTGGCCGATCATCCCGTGATGGAGCCGCCCGAAGATATCCCGTGCTTCCTCTTCGGTGTTGTATTCATGGCCGTTTACGTTGGCTGCTTTGCGTCGCACAATGATCATTTGGATTCCCCTTTGATCAGTTTCAAGGTCTTGCATACATCATACACCACCTCAATCCGCTCGTCAAATGAAACGATGTCCTTCGGCATGACAAAGTAGCGGTTTGCGGGCAGGTATGCTTCGGCTGCCTTCACAATCAGGTCATTGATGATTTGTTGCGATTCATGGGAAGCCTTCGTGGCGTCTTCATGATACGGGATGCCCGTCTGGACGATGAAGGTGTAGTCTTGGAGGACCATCCGACGGACAACCTCGCCCAGCAGACGGTGCAGGGCTTCGATGTGGCTTCCATCATGATCGAAGGTGTTCATTTGTTTGCGGAGATAGTAGGTGCTGTACGCATATACGTCAAGCATCGTCCGATCAAACACTGAGCAGGGTTCGCTGAAGACCAGGATTTTCGCAATATGGTGCGTAATCATCTCCTGCTGGGCCAGCCGTGCTTTGAATCCGTCTGGACCCGTCATGGATTCCATGGCGCGGGCCGACTGCTGGGCGAACGTGCTTGTTACTTTCGTCTCATGGAAATTGAAGCCCACCTTTTCCGCGAAAGCCTTTGCCAGCGTGGTCTTGCCCGTCCGATGCGCACCGCTGAAACCGATCTTTTTCATTTGGTTGTTCTCCGTTGAGGGAATGGAGACATAATAGCAAAAGCCCCTAGGGTAGTCAATACCGCTAGGGGCTTCGTGTGAACTATTACTCGGTTTCTCTATCTGGCGTCCACTCGGCGTTAAAGGTGTGGCCCCAGATCAGCTGACGGTATTGGACCCATCCCTTGAAATTACCCGACCATAGGTTCCCGTGGATATCCTTATGGGTGACACCTGCCTGACCGATTTGGCCATTCATCGGAGTAGCGCAATGCTCGAAAGCTGAAGAGTGTTTGCGGGAAGCTCCCACCAGACGCTCATAGAGCTGTTCGGCTTTTTCAATCGTGTCGTCCCGCTTCCGATAGGAGACCTGTGCGCAACATGAGGACGAGACCTTAAGCGCAACATCGCGTCCATACTTGCTATCAGGTGTCCAGTAACCCTGCTCAAAGTACGGGGTGTGCCAATGGCCGACCTCTAGGTTGATCGGGGTAGAGGCCGCACGGGCAGCATACATCTTACGGGCCAGCTCTTGGATTTCAGGTTGCGCGTCCTCGTGGCACCGTAGCCAGAAGAAATTACCCCACTCCGTAGCGGTGGCGATGGTCTTCACGGTCTGGAACGGCTCCAGAATCCGATTCACGATTTGCTTGTGTGCGCCTTGGGAGGACATATACTCGGATAGGTCGCAGGCAATGTCTTTTGCCACCTTCCACGCGTCCTGTACGTTATCACGGGCTTGACCTTCCAGCTCCCCGTTAGCCTGCATCCCAGACTGATTCCGCCCCCAGTGGACAATGACACCATGATCATCATTACGAATCAGTTCGATCATCTTGGCGACGGGGATGGCACGGCTACTGGCCGTGTTGCGGCTCAGTTGACGATGAGTGTTCACTTCGGCCAAAATTAGTCGCGGATATTCCAGCTCAAAGGTGGTAATGCGGCTACCATTAGGAGCAAGGCTATCGGCAACGACGCGGGCTTTAATTTCCATATCAATTTCCTATAGTAAAAAGGGATCGCTAGTATATCACCAGCGACCCCCAGTTGTCAATTCTCTTGTGTCCAATCAAGCCATCCATGTTCGGCGGCATGATCCATGATCAGGTTGGCAAGGCCGCCAGACTGAACCCATGCCCCCGTATACATCTTGGAAAGGTCATCGAGGTCTTCGAGCATACCGTTGCGGAGATACTCATAGAGCAATGAGTTATCCCCGTGGTAGTATTCATAGACCGTCTTAACCTCTTCTTCGGTTTCCTCGAAGTCGTCCCACGTCAGGGCGATGGGACCACAGTCGACCTCATCGGGATCATAGCAGCCGTCATCGGGGTCTTCATCCCCACCCCAGCACATCCGTCCCATAGCTCGCCCTCTTAGTGATACATCCGCACCGCGATCTCGTCCATCGTGATACCGCATACCTTGAATTTGAAAATCAGGCCGTCCTCCCCGTCGGGTACAATATGAACCGTGCGAAGGCCATATTTGGCCAGTTTCAGGATCATGCGATCCTTCTGACGCCACGTGCCATACCCCTCTAGCAGGTATACGAAACCAGCATTACCCCGCGTCTCTTCGCAGTATTGCAGGGCGATCTCGTGTCCACCGAAGAATTCGGATACCCGCCGCATGGCAACCTTCAGATCAAGCGGGTCAATGTCATAGACTGCGCGGCCGTTGACCTTCAGTTTGAAACCGACGATTTGGTAATCCATGATGATCTACCTCTAATGGTGTTGGTATGGGAAGGATTCTATATGAACCCTTCCCGCTTGTCAATGGGTTTAAACCCAAAGATTCATGAAATATTTCCCAAAGAGTCGGAAGCCTTCTGCCATGCGTGCCTCATGGGCGGTCCGCTTGGTATACATGTCATCATTGTCATAATACTGCTCTTCCCAGTCGAAGTTGGGCTGAACCTGCTCCATAGCCCAGACGATTTCACCTAGGACATATTTCCATCTGGCATGGATGGCGTCGTCTTCATTCATGTCCTTTGTGATGGACTCGGGGACGTCGCCGTAGTCGATCATTGGACTTCCGCGCCAGTCTTCCTGCATGGCCTTCAGGAGCGGTAGGGTCATGGCCGCAATGACGGTATATGCGTCGAAGTGGTCCCACTTGTCCAGCTTGACCTTTACCGTGTCCTTACGCTTGGAATCGATCCAGTCGAATAGTCTTTCAAGGTAGCGGTTTCGGGCGAAGCGTCCACCCCATTTGTCGATGAAAGCCTCAGCCTTGACACCACTCTTCCACGGGTTCAGTGTACGTGCCAGACTATATGGACCGTACCACCCGCCTCGGGCTTTGTATATGAATTTCATTTCAGATTCTTCTCCATCATTGCCTTCATGATCGCGCTATACCGCACGCGCTTGACCTTGTTATCACCAGTCTTCATCTTATAGCGGCAGGTACCGCCGTCTTCGATGTCGCCTTTCAGGACCTTCAGGAACCCATCGCGGTCGGAAAGGATGCGACCCGTCGAGTCGATGTAATACTCGGAGGTGATATTTTCGAAGCCCTTCAGGCGGTTGATTTGGATGCGGGTGACCAGATTCATGATGCTTACCTCTAATGGTGTTGAAGTGTTGCCATTATGGCGGGGTTGGATTCATTTGTCAACCCCGCCAATCGGGTGTTTACAGCCGTGTAACCGTGACTTTGGTTTCCATCTTGCCCACCGCCACATCGCGGATAGCAAGCTTAACAAAGAAGATGTCGGGATACTGGGTCGCCAGCCTCTCCATCTCTTTGTCGCAGGAATCCTCGTCTTGGTGGGTCTTCGGGTTGCGGGCAATCCTAATCGCACCGTTGACCAATTTTCCGATGATGAAGCCACGATTGGAAGGAACTTCATCACTCTTTTCTACAGGTTTTGGGCTCATCCCGAGGGCCTTCATGATCACCCCTACGGAGATTGGGTAAAGCCGCCCGTTGTTCTCCGATACCACGTAGACCATACCGTGCGCCATAACATGAGGGTAGGTCTTGTTTGAGCCCGCGTTCGTGGTGTAGTAGACCCTCTCTCGGGTTGGCGAGAAGTAATAGTTGTCGGCTACCCAGTGGAAGCCACCGAGGGTATTGAGGCGGACGTCATCCTGTGGCGGGTTTCGCTTCCCC
>ERZ772957.1545-NODE-1545-length-14760-cov-9.626046_pt1 | contig 14760 bp, 7 predicted proteins | sample MGYA00580682_ERZ772957 | MGnify/ENA primary metagenome ERZ772957 (study PRJEB29015, sample SAMEA2737921) | human oral metagenome | biome: human oral; feature: human-associated habitat; material: dental | place: China | collected 2025 ...
GCTAAACGCAGCGCATTTTGGTGCTAAACGCAAGGCGTTTTGGTGCTAAATGCAACACTTTTGGGTACTAAACACAAGGATAAAAGCATAAAAATGCACTGAATGTAGAGACATAAACCTTACCGTTTGATAAGAAACAGGGGGCGAACAGCGGCAAAAAGGTAGAAAAATAGTGGTGTTTTAGTGGCAAAAAGCAGATTTTAGGGATTGAAAAACCACGAGCCGGCAGCAAAATAGAAAGGTAAAATGGTGCTAAATGCAAATGATGCACTCAAAAATGGGGTGCAAAAGAAACATGCGAGGCCGAAAATAGTAGCTAATATCTTGCATTTAGAACAATATTTACGCTAGAATGGAGTGGCAAGCGACACGTGTTTTGTAAAGTATTCAAAACAAATTTAACTCAAAGTCAGTAGCTAGAAAAACACGAAAAGCAAACATCTAACACAGATTTCTCACACATCTGTTTGCCATACACCGCTTATCGCCAATAATTGTTGGCTGTGCCTCATCGCCTTCATGTTTCAGTTGGTTTGCCCATGCACAGCTTATCGCCCATAATTCTTGGCTGCGCCTCATCGTCTTCGCGTTTCAGTTGGTTTGGCCATGTACCGCTTATCGCCAATAATTGTTGGCTGTGCCTTGTCGTCTTCGCGTTTCAGCTGGTTTGCCCATGCACACCTTATCTCCAATAATTCTTGGCTGCGCCTCATCGTCTTCGCGTTTCAGTTGGTTATCCATGCACCGCATATCTCCAATAATTCTTGGCTGTGCCTCATCGTCTTCGCGTTTCAGTTGGTTTGCCCATGCACCGCTTATCGCCAACAATTGTTGGCTGCGCCTTGTCGTCTTCGCGTTTCAGTTGGTTTGCCCATACACCGCTTATCGCCAATTATTCTTAGCTACGCTCATCGTCTTCGCGTTTCAGTTGGTTTGCCCATGCACCGCTTATCACCGATAATTCTTGGCCGTGTCTCATCGTCTTCGCGTTTCAGTTGGTTTGCCCATGTATATCTTATCGCTTGTAATTCATGCCCAAACCAATACAAATACTCCCCGATGCCTTATGCGTAGTGTTGTTAACGATAACACCGCTGCACATTTAAGACATCGGGGAGCAATAAACCCCAATCGGTCGTTAGACCGCTTACCTATTATTTTAGGTTGTTTCCATCGCTTCCTGTTCATCTTTCGTTTGCTTGTCGGCATCTTGCCTGTCTTATTCTCTTGACGTAGCTCGCTACGTCTTCAAGAATAAGGCAGGCAAGATGCTCAACAATACAAAATCCGCACAGGCTCTAACGAGCAATTTTGGTTAAAAATACAAGCCTATTACTTAGTTTGCCCTTAGTTTAGGGCGATTTTTAAGTCGCAATATCGGTACAAACTTTGGCCTGTGGCCTAGGCTTTTACTTCAAATACGACTTCAATCGCTTTTCAAGCAGCATGTAATGTGCTTTCAAATCGGGAGAGCTAACCTTTGGAATACACGACAACAACAGGCTATGCAGCTTTTGTGCATAAAACAATTGGAACTCGGAAGTGCGGTTAACTGTTGTCCCCCACAATGGTTCGGGTTCGCCATAAGCATTGCCGAAGTTAAGGAAAGCGGTTGCGGCATTATCCGTCTGCCCGTCGGTTGTTGGGAAACAAGCGTGCGAGCCGCACCACTGATGTGCACCAGCAGAGCGAAGAGAGTATGCAGAAAAGCCTGTTTGTACGCTGTCGGCCTGCAAATTGTGCACATTGGGTGCCTGTTTCATGTCGGCCACCCCCGATTGCAGCAAGTCTACATAAAGCCGTTGCATAGACAAGTCGGCCGTAGAGAGATGCTCATTGCCTGCAATGGTTTTCCCAAACACGTCGGCATAAACATCTTCCATGTATTCGAGCGGCGAATACGAGGTAGAGTCCAAGTAATAGGATATGGCCAACTTGGCATTGGCCATCATGGCCAACGATTGCACATCGCGCGCCAATATCTTAAACGGCTTATTAGCACCGTATGGCAGTTTACGCTCTAAGGTATCGTTACCCAAGGTGGCGAAGGTACGCGCTTGGCGCAACAGCCATTGTGCCGATGCCTTCTGCTGGTCTTTGGGCACAACCTTATATCGTGGCAAGCCTGACTTTTCGCTCGTTTGGTACAGGTAAATGCCTGGCACGTTTACAAAAACATGGCGCACATAGCGCATGGCTTGCTGCAAAATCTCGTTATATAGTTCGGCCTTACGCTTGCCGCCATCCTCATCGCCAATCCATTTGTCGAGGTTCGACAGTATAAATCGCAAGTTGGCCATACCATAATCGCCAGCCTTTACGGGGTCGTTGCTCAGGTCTTCTTCAATGGCCGAGGGGTCGTAACGCGTATTTGTCTGCTGCAAACCATAGCGATAGAAGGGGTCGCCCTCGTGTTTGCCGACCAAGTTACGCAGCTGTTTGGCATCGTCTTCGTAACCTTTCGAGCCGCGGAACAGCCTATACGCCCATTCCACAGCATAGAAATCGTACACGCCTAGTCGCGGTGGCGTAAGCCGCACACCGCTATCGGAGGGTTGCGCCACATAATTAAAACGTGCATAGTCCATAATCGAGGCCGTAGTGCCGTGCTTACGAGTGAACGTTGGCGAGCGCAACGAGTCTGTTGGGATGGCGGCCGATGCTGCCATGTTGTGCATAAAGCCCAAGGTATGCCCCACTTCGTGCGCAATGATGTATTCCAACGTCTGTTCCACAATGCTGTCGGGCATCTGCGCAGCACGTGCGGCGGGGTCTAACTGCGCCGTTTGCACCAGTCGCCAGTTGTCTATGGTGTTCACTACATCGTTGTAAACCAGCACCGTGGCATTGATTATCTCGCCCGTTCGTGGGTCGGTCCACGATGGTCCCATAGCGTTTTCAACGTCAGTAGGCAAATACCTGATGCAGGAATAGGCGAAATTGTCGGGGTCGAAGTCGGGATTGTCGGTGGGAAAGTCGGCTACTTGCATCACATTCTTAAACCCAATGCGTTCGAAAGCCTTGTTCCACCACAATATACCCGCCTTAATAGCCCGTTTCCAAAGCGGTGGAAAGGTGTTTTCCACATAAAACACGATGGGCTTAACAGGTTCGGTGGGCGTTCCTGCGAAATAAGCCGCCGTGTCTTTGGGCTCTATACGCCAACGTTTAACAAACGTGGCCTTGTCTACCGAGCCATCGCTGGCCAACACATCCTTGTTAATGAGAAACATTCCCATGCGTGTATCGCTCAAACGAGGCGTCATTTGCTCGTTGGGCAGCAAGGCAAGGGTGAAGTTAACGCCGATGGTTACGGGGTAGTTGGAGATGGGCGTGCCGCTCTTTCCCGACAAGCTAACCAGGTAATGGCGGTCCATCTTGATGCAGGCGTTGCGTTCGAACACCTTGAGCGCGGTTATTCTCGACAGGTTTTCCTTTAAGGATGAACTCACCGAGTACGAGCCTACATTCTTGGCAATGGTGGGAAAGAAGCGGTCTTCTTTCAAGAAGAACGATGAGGCATCAAACAACACCGAGGCATTGCCTGCACTGCGTGCCTTGATGGGGAAAGAAAAGAAGTCGAGATTGTCGTAGTTTAGCCTTGCGGCAAGGCTTGCCGCGGGGCTATCCTTCGGGATAAACAAGTCGGTGTTTACCACCTGCATCACCACTGCGCTGTCTTTCTCGATAAAACGCACATGCACAAGGTTGGAGTTTTTAAAGCCCAAGTCGCCCATTTTGGGGTTCGATACCGACGAGATGGTGACTCCGATAAGCATGTCGCGCCCCAAAGATGCCTGCGGCAACTCAACCAACAACTTCCCGTCCGTTTTGTGCAACGACACGAAAGTACCCCTACACGACTCAGTGGCGTGTTCGGTTAGTGCGCGTTCGTAGGCCGATTTCTTCTCGGTTTGCGTGGTTTGCGCCTTTTTCTTACGTTTGAAAAGGGGGAAAGCCGTTGCCGAAGAGCCTAGCACGACAAGCATCAGCGAAAGCGAGAAAATGCGTCGCGACGTTGCGCTATATAATAAGGAGTGTTTCATTTGCCGTCCTCCAATGCCTTGTTCACCTTAAAGAGCAACATCTCGTAGTGCGAACGTGCATCGGGCGAAAGGTTAGACTTAATACATCTTTCGAGCATGGGCTTAAGCCTTAGCAACGAACTGTAAAAATAGATAGCCGAACCATCGAGCAATGCGGCATCGACGGTGGGTGCAAGCGATGCTGTGGGATTGCCGTAAGCCGCTGCAATAGGCATGGCTGTTGCAGAAACCTCGCCTTGAAGTGCAGCCGGGCCGTTGCCACCTTGCTTGTTGGCCTTGTCTACCACGGCTCGCGAGTAAGTGAGGTATGCGCGCTGCAACACCCTTTCTTCCGGCGAAGGGGCTTTTTGCTGCTCCACACTTTGGAAGATGGCAGAGAAGAGATCGTCGAAATATTCCTTTTGGCTATAACCTTGGGGAGATAGGTGCGACGACACGGCCAAACGCGTGCGCACGCCAAAGAGGTCGTAACCAATAAACTCTAACAGTTGGTCGTAATAGCTAACCGATATGAAACTTTTCCTCTCGAATGTGGGGTCGGCATAACGCTTAAAGCGCTTTGCCTGCGCCAAACACCACAGCATGGCTTGACGTTGGCGCGCCTTAGACACCACTTCGTAGCGCGGCACGCCCGACGAAAGTTTCATGTCGTTGAGGTATATGCCGCCCACATTGCTCAACACGCGCTTGAAAAAGGCATAACGTTGCTGTGCAATGGTGAGGTAAAGCTTTTCTTTTATGCGGCTATCCTCATCTTTTTTAACCCAATTATACAGGTTGTGCTCCACAATTTGAAGGTTGCGCAAGCCGTACTCGCTCGCCTTAATGGCATCGTTGCCCAACGCGTTCTCTTGCACACGGGGGTCCCAAGCCAGCGAAGAGGTGCGGAAAAAGCGGTAACGCGGGTTCGTAACGCGCTTATCTACCATCTTTTCTAATATCTCTGCCTCTTCTTTAACGCTTATTTTTGCGGGGTCGAAGTAGCGATAGGCCCACTCAATGGCGTGCCTGTCGTACATACCCGTTGCCGAAGGCATGAGCACAACACCCTTGTCGGCAGGTTGGGCCACATAGTTAAAGGGCGTATTGGCCATAATCGAGGCGGCCAAGCCATTGGCGTGGGTGAAAACGGCATTGCGAAGTGAATCTACGGGGAAAGCAGATGAGGCGCCAATGTTGTCGAGTAGTCCTAACACATGCCCCACTTCGCGCGCTAGAAGATAGCGCAAGCCCTCGTTGAACTTGCTTTGCGGCAAGTGCGAAGTGCGCACTGCGGGGTCGACAGCCGCGGTTCCGATGAAGAACCAGCGGTAAAGCTGGTCGCCAACGTTGGCAGGAACAAAGACCGAGGCATTGATTATCTCGCCCGTTTGCGGGTTAGCCATGAATGCCGAAGACACTTTCTCTGAGGCACTAGGCACATAACGTATGCAAGAAAAGGAGATGTTGTCGGGGTCGAAGGCTTTATCTGCTGTGGGAAAGTCCACCGCTTCAATGGCTTTCAGGTATCCGGCCTGTTCAAAAGCCTTGTTCCAAAGCTCCACGCCTTGCTTTATGGCCGCCTTCCACTCGTGGGGAAAGGCATCGTCTATGTAGAAACGTATGGGCTTTGTAGGTTCGCTACCCTTGCCTTGCACATAAGCTTTCGCGTTTTTGGGTGTAAGGTTCCACCGCTGCGCCACAAATGTGGGCTTGCTTTTGGCAATGGCATTGCTGAAAGTAAGTTTCGACACAGCGGCAATGCCCACGCGCGAGTCGGATATGCGCTGGCGCATTTTGCTTTCGGATAGCAAGGAAATGCTGAACGTTGCGCCTACGGTGGTGGGAATTTCGCTAGCCACGGGCAACGACATCAATGTAGCGGTGAGCAGATAATTAAAATCCACTTTCACCGTTACGTTCTGCTCGAAACTTTTGATGGAACGCACAAATGACATCTCGCTTTTGGGAGATGCGTTCACAGCGAGGTCGCCCGACCTCTTAGGAATGAGGGGCAGCATGGTGTTGGGGCGCGCCAAGAAGTTGGTGGCATCTACCACAACAGCCGAGCTGTCGTTGTTGTATGCTTCCACTTTAAAGCCCATCAAAACAGGGTCGCGGTAGCTAACGTTCAATGCTTGCTGCATTTCTGCACTAGCACTGCCGTCTGAATACACCACGCCGTTTGGCGTTTTCATCACCAAGCTACTGTCTTGCAATTCAAAGAAAAAGTGTAAGGGTGCAAAGTTCTTCGTTCCCACCGTTATATAGGTTGGGTCGGTGGTAGACGATACGGCCCCACTCAACAGCATTTCCCTCTGCATCAGCTTTACAGGCACTTCCAAATATAGCTTGCCGTCTACTTTATGTAGGGTAAGGAAAGTGCTACGCGCCGTTTCTTTCTTCTTGTCTTTAAATAGTCGGTCGTACTTTGTTTCTTTCTTCGCTTTCTTGTCGTCGGCTTTATTGTCTTCGGCAAAGGCTTGAAAACCAAAGCACAATAGGAATAAGCCAATCCCCATTGTGCGCACCATTGCCTTGATTTCGTTTGTTATCATCGTATAAATATGGGTTGGCGAGGGGGTGCTTTCACACCCCACGCCAACATGCTTTATTTCCTGTAAGTGATGCGCTTGATGGTTCCCGTTATGTTTTTCTTCTGCCAAAGCAGCTTGTTCTCGTTCAGGTCGAAACAATAAATGCTCCCTACAAGATTGCCGCTTGCGGCATTGGTGGCCACGAAGAGCCTATTGCTGCCCTCGGTTATTAACATATCGGCGATGGTTTCGCCCGAATCGCCGAAGGTTGTCAACGCGCTAGAGGGGAAATTACCGTTTGAGAGCACGTTGTAAGCATAGAGCTTGTTGCCCGTAGCATAATAAACAAGGTTCTTTTCGGGCGAAACCCTTACCACCGAGTTCTTGGTAAATCCGGCACTGGCGGGTACATCGGCGGCATATTTCAATGTGGCCGCCTCCACTTTTGTTATATTGCTGGGATAGAAACCAGGCGCAACGTAGTAGCATCTGAATTTGGATGCAGCCTTATTCCACGTCATCAGCACGAGATTGCGCTCGCTATCTACGGCTCCCATGCCGATGAGCGAGTCGCCCGTGAAGGTTCCTTTGAGCAATTGTGCTGGAATTTTGCCCGTGGCCTGCACCTTTTGGGGAACGAGTCGGCCCTCGGCGTTATCGAACAACACGTAGCCATGCACGTAACGCAAGTCTTGTTGTTTCCAAGATACAGCGGCATCGGCCATCGACATGTCGGTTTTCAGACTGTCTTTAATGAATTTTCCGAGGTCGAAGAGCGATGTTTCGGAAAGCGTTAGCCGAGCGGGAACATGGTCTACCATAGCCAACATCGACTTAGGATAGGTCAGCGCACTACGTTTTAGATAAGAAACGTTGCCCGTGGCCGTAGTCTTAAAGCGCGTTGTCATGAGGTTTCCATCCAATTCGTAGATGGTGCTAGGGTTGCCAACAGCCACAAATATGAGTGGCGTTTTGTTGTCGCGAGCCAGCGCATAATCGATATCCTTGGGCTCAGAGGTGAAGTTGACATTGGGATTGTTCTTTTGAAGTACGTCCAAGTCGAACGATTTGTTGCTCTGTGGTTCGGGTAAATACGACACAATAGCGCGCCCTCCGTGGCTAGCCAATATGTAAAGGCCCTCCACGTATGAGTATTGCACGTTCAATTCGAACTCGTAAAACTGTATGTTGTCGCCGTTAGTTACCTTCAATCGGCAAGGAAACACTCCAAATTCTTCGCACACATAGTTGAGTTGGGCATCGGTAGACACCACTTTCCTGTTTATTTCCCACTCGTAGGCCACGTCTTTCTGCGCGTTGGTTTGCACCACTTTGGGCGCAATTTTAAGCGTGTCCCACCTGTCGAGCGTGTATTTCTGTTGCAAATCCTGGCTCAACGACAGCTTAGAAGCGTTGCCCGAAGGCGACGTTGAGTCGTCGGTGATACACGATTGCAAGGACAATACGGCCACCGAAAGTGCCAAGACATATAGCAAATGTTTCTTTATCATCATTGTTTATTTTTCTGTTAACCATAGACAGGCAAAGGCTGTGGGCTGCACAAGATGTTTTCTACGTGCAGATGCCTTTGCTTGATAATCATAATTCGTCGGGATGCTCGGCGAAATACTTCACCACTTCTTGCACTCTTAGGTAGAGATAACTCAGTGCTGTGGCATCGGTTCCGGTGAGTATTTGCCTTATCGCATCTTCGTTGCCATCGTAATAAGAGAGCAATTTGCGATACTTGTTCTTGGTGAAAGCGCCCAATTCAAAGTACGTTTGAAGAAATTCCCAGAAGTCGGGCTTAGACAACACGTTGTTAAAGGTTATCTTCACCCTATTGTTTGCCTTGAACCTCACGCCCATTTCGGCTGTGGGAACCAAGTTCAACACAAGATTTATCGAGTCGTTTTTGTCTTCCGAGAGGTTCTCCCTTATCAACTTCACAGGTACATAAGCCCGATGCGAGTTGGGTAAGAAAGCAAGTGTGTCGGCATCGAGCGTGTAATGCTTGCCGCTAACGGCCGTACTGCCCGCGCCAACTTCTACACGAAAGGCCTGTTTGTTGGCCGATAGGCGACCCGCCAAGTTAACCGGCACGTACACAACGTGCGTTAACGTGTCGAGCGGTTTCACGCCAAAGGAGTAATTCAGCACGCTATCCCCCGGTTCGGCGAAGTAAAAGTATGCCTGATTTCCCGATTGGTAAGTGCCGTCTTCGCTGTATTCGCCCGTATAGTCTACGTTGCTGCAAGCCACCAGTGCGGTTAAGGCCGCGCCAGCCAGCAGTATATGTCTGAATGTCTTTTTCATCTGAGCGTTGTTTTTTCTATTGTCCACCATATTCCTTTTCTCTCTCTGGCCAAGGCAACACGAAGATTGCGCTCGACGGCTGGTAAGTGTTGATGCCGCGATAGTCGCTGAAAGCCTTGTTGTAATGCTTTAAAGCAAAGAAGGTTTGCCCTTCGCCAGGCATTTCCCGCATGCGTTCGCGCAGCATCTCCTTGTCGAAAGCGGTGCGGTCGGCAACCTTCGCATCGGCCACCGCTTCAAGACCACGACTGGTTCTCACCACATTTAGCAGGCGCACTGCCTCGGCCTTGTTGTTACCGTAAGTACATTCGCTAAGTATGTAATACATCTCTGGCAAGCGTATAAGCGTAAGCCCTTGCAGCGGACTGCTGTTTACCTGAGCGTCGCTCTCCAAAAGACGAACGAACGAATAGGTCTTTATCCCGTCGGGGGTGGTGTTCTGTCGATAATATCCCGTATAGCGAAGGTCGGCACTTGTGGCCGAGAAAGCCGACGTTTCGTACAGTTCTTCCAAGTCGCGGCGACCTTCGGTGAATGTTCCACGCGCCGTTTGCGAGAGGAATGTTGAAGAGATATCGGCCGAAAGCGTGTTGTTGTATAGGCCGAAGATTAGTTCGCCCGTTGCGGGAAAACGTTTCACGTCTGCCATCGAGGTAAGCTTTTTAAGCGAGAAATTGCTCGTTGCGGCAATAACCAGCCGTGCATACTTGGCTGCATTGGCCGTGTCGCCCATGGCATAGTACACGCGTGCCTTGGTTGCAGCCACGGCATACTTGTTAAAGAACGTGGCACGACCTTTAAGATAGTCGCTCGTTGGAGTCCGTTCCACGCTCACTTCGTTGTCGTCTGCAAGCAAACTCTCCGCCATATCGAGGTCTTTCAATATCGCCTTGAACGTTTCGTGCAGCGTTAGCAGCGGCTTGTTGTTCAGGTCGAACGTGGTGGCGTAGGGTATTCCGCGCGTGGATGCGTTACTCCTTGTATAGTCTTCGGCAAACAGTCGCACAAGGTCGAAGTGCAAAAAGGCACGCAAACCATAACACTCGCCACGCATAAAGGTTAGTTCCTTGTGATTAAACTGTGGACTCTCGGCATTGCGCAGCACATTGTTGGCATACGCAATGGTTTGGTATTGACCTTCCCATATCCCGTCTACAATGGCGCGTACGTCACTGCGCAGGTAGTTGTATTGCGACACAAAGTAGCTTGTTTCCGATGTATTATCATAACCAAACAGTTGACCTAGCTGGTCTGCAAATCCATAACCCAGGTTCTTTCCGTAAAGGTTTGTTGCAGCCATACTACCATATACCCCATACATGGCGTTGCGATAGCCGCGAATGGAGCCGAACTGTTCGCTCTCGTCCACCTCGCCTGCGGGGTGAACGTCTAGGAAATCGTTGCACGATGTGGCGAAAACCACTGCCACCAATCCTGCCAACAGGTTTATCCAATATGTTGTTCTCTTCATTGTTTTCTTGTCTTATCTTTGTTTCTTATTGTGAATGTGGCGCGTGGTGTTCGCTAGATTGTGAACCCACGGGCCGCCATTGGCTAGAATCCCAACCTCACGGAGAGTTCAACACTGCGCTCGTAAGGATAGCTAAGTCCGCGTTCGCGCTTTACCGACGAGAGGTAGAACAAGTCGTTGGCCAGCATTTCCAAGTGCAAGCGCCTCAATCCGTACTTCTGGATAAAGGCCAAAGGCACTTCGTAGGCAAACGACAAGCTACTTAAAGTGAGATAATTGTTGGTCTGCACGAAACGTGATGTCTGCATGGGCACACTCGAATCGCTGATGCGCTTGTACGCCGTATGGTCGCCCACTTGTTTCCATCGGTCGCTGAACACCCTTTCGTCGGCGTTGTAACGTGGGTCGGCTCCTTCAACTTTCGATGCCAATGTTTGGTTGTAAACCGCACCTCCGAACGAGTAACGCAGCGATGCACCCATCGAGAATTGGCGATAAGTGAGGTAAGAGCTGAGCGAACCGTTGCCAAAGGGCGTGCTATCGCCAAATACAACCTTGTCGTTAGGGTCGTAAACAAAGGTGTAACTGCCATCGCGCTTGATGAAAACTTCGTCGCCCGTGATGGGGTCGATGCCTGCCGAGGGTACTACTTTCAAAGCCGTAAGCGACTGTCCTTCTTCATAGATGGGCAACGGAGCCAAGCCTCTCTTGGCCTGATTTTTCTCGTTTTGCTCGCGCAAGGCGTTGCTTATCTTCTTTATCTTGTTCTTATTGTAGGCATAATTGAGACTTAACGACCATTGCCAGTCTTTGTTTTGGATGGGTATTACGCGTGTTTGAAACTCTAATCCGCGGTTCTCTACCTCGCCAACGTTCTCGCGCGACGTTCTCACACCCACCGAAGGAGCCTTAGTTATGTCGAGCAAAAGGTTGTCGGTGTTCTTCACATAGAAGTCGGCAGAGAAGTCCCATCGCCCTTTAAACATCGTTAAGTCCACACCAACGTTTCCGCTTAGCGTGCGTTCCCACTTCAAATTGGTGTTTCCAATGCCCATAGGAACGGCTCCGATACCTTTTATATAATTATATCCGTTGAGGTAAGTGTACATCGTAAGTGCCTGATAAGGCTCGAACGAGATGTTACCCAAATAGCCTACACTGGCACGGAGCTTAAGCAATTGGAAAGGTGAGCCTTTAAGAAACGACTCGTTGTGTACGTTCCAGCCCGCACCCAAGCTCCAAAACGGTGCGAAACGGGTGTTCTTACCAAACTTCGACGAGCCCTCGTAGCGGTAAATCACGTCGAGGAAATAGCGGTTGTCCCAGATGGCGTTGGCGTTTACGAAGAAACCCACGCCGTTATACTTGGTGTCGGTGCCCGAAGGACGCCCCGTAGGATAACTTCCTGCCAACGATGTGTGGGCAATATTGTCGGTATAATAGCCCACAGAACCATACGTGCTGCCGTCTACTGAGTTCGACTCGATGCTCGCACCAGCCATTGCCGTGAGGAAAAGTTTCTTCAACAGATAGTCGTTGTACGATGCCATCAGCTTACCTTGATAAGTAGTGGTCTTGGTGAACGTTTCGTTGAGACGTCCCCTGCGCGACACATCGGCAACGTCTTTAAGTTGATTGGCCGAGAAAGGCGACACGAAGGTACGGCCGTCGTATTTGCTTTTCTGTATCGAGAAATCGCCGTCTATACGGAATTTCTCGCCCAGCCACAATTGCAACGAGGTGGTATTGAGGAAGTCGAAGTTGTCGCCCTTGCTGAAACTACCCAGCGATGCCTCGTAAAGTGGGTTCGACAAGTCGTAGTTAAGCTTGGGTTTAAGTGCTCCCGTTTCGTCGTAAGGGTACTCGTAGGGGTTTTGTTTCACCCAATCAGAAAAGTCGCCGTAAGGCGATTGGGTCGATTTCACCGAAGAAATCGTGGCCGTGTTTGAAACGAAGAACTTTCCGGGCAGGTTGTACGAAAGCTTAAAGTTGGTTGAAAGACGTTCGCGGTTCGACCCTTTCATCACACCTGCATCGTTTCCGTAGCGCACACCCAAGTTATAGCGAGCATGTTCGTCGCCACCATCTATGCTTAAGCTTTGTTGGGTAGAGAGGGCGTTGCGCAAGGGCTTAGAAATCCAATCGGTGCTCACGCCGTCTTGTATCTGGTTATAGTATTGAGCGTATTTCTTGTCCAGCGCATACTGCTCTGTAAGGTCGGTCGAGCTGTAAAGACCGGCCAAACGCTCGTATTCCAACTTCTGCGATGCCGAAAGCAGGTTATAATCGCTGAGGTCGGGTGTCGACAAACGCAACGTTCCGCTGTAATTCACTTTCAGTTTGCCACCTGTCAGGGCCTTAGTGGTGATGACAATCACGCCGGCCGAGGCCTTCGCGCCATACAAAGCCGATGCCGACGCGTCTTTAAGTACGGTAACGGTCTCGATGTCGTTCATGTCCATGTCGTTCACATAGTCCACTTTCACCTGCGAACCATCCACCACAAACACGGGCATGTTGGCCTGTCCCGTAAACGTTGCGCGGCCACGTATGTTGATGTCGGCCATTTTGTTGGGGTCCGAACCTCCTGCATTGTCTTCCAAGATGTTCATGCCAGGCACAAAGGTGGCAAGACTTGTCAGTACGTTCTTGGTGCCCACGGCCAACAATTCGTCTTTCTTGATGGACACCTGCGCACCTGTAAAGCTGTTCTTATTCTTTGTGGCGAAACCCGTTACCACCACTTCGCCCAACACATCGGCATCGTCGTGCATCACAAAGTTGCCCGCCGTTCCGTTCTTCACGGTCTTTTCCAGCGGCTTATAGCCTATGTAGTTAAAGGTGAGTTTCACTTCGGGTTGGTCGGTTTCTATTTCGTAATATCCGTCCAAGTTGGTGATATAGCCGCCACTAAAACCCTGCATCCTGATGGTTACGCCAGGCAGAGGCTGCCCATCGGCATCGGTTATCTGCCCATACACGCCTTTTCTGCGTTCAACAGCGTTTTTACGAGTAAGTTTTACCTTATTGCCCGTAATGTCATAGGCAAAGGCAGCTTGGTTAAGCACCTGTCCTAGCACGGCTCGCACGGGCTGTTCGCGGGCATCAATGCTCACGCGTTCGGCCTTTTCAAGCTGCGATGCGTCTACATCAAACTGCAAACCCGTCTGCTTTGAAACTTCATCAAGGAATGTCTTTAACGTAACTTGTTTCATCGACAGCGTTACCCGCATGTTGTCTACGCTTTGAGTTTGCGCCGACACCGTGGCTACACTGCCAAGCAGTAGCACGAGGGCCAACACAGCCCACGCACGCAACACAAAATTAGTCTTCTGCATTTGTTTTCTCATCTATATGTTATCCTTTCTCTGTTTTCTTTCACACTCTCAATTTATAAATCGCTTCTATCCCAATAGAGATAGACTTCTAACTCTTGTACCTCTTAAAAATGCGGATTTTGCAAAAGTACGCATTTTTTAAACAATGTGCAAATAATATTGTACTTTTTACATTAAATCGTTGCAAAAACAAGCTTAGCAGTGCCATTTCGTAGAGATACAAGAGACGTTATGCCAAGCCAAACTCATCTATATCATAAAAAAGAATGGATATTAGGATTTCGTTTGCACGCCATTCTCCCTGCAATCCATCAGTACAAAGCGGCTTGTAGTATCACTATAAGGGCTTTGTAGTGCGGGTACAAGAAGTTGGCTTTGTCGTCTTCGTCCATGCGAAGTATCACTACAAGGGCTTTGTAGTGCCAGTACAAGGGGCTTTGCACTGAGGCATGCGCCTAGTAGTCGTTTTGCTCCACTTCGTTGGCATACATAAAAAACACAATGAAGTCGTCTTGCCCTTTAATACTCCTGTAAATTGAGAAGAGTGCAGGACAAGTCAACTCACCGGCTTATAAACTAACGAAAGCCCAACAACTCTCGAAGACATCAGCTCCCCCCAATTCACAAACTCATCAGCTCAAAAACTTAATTTATTGTCTTTTATTTTACAATGCCGCTCTAATTTTCGCTCCGTTCTAGCGAAAATATAGGATAAAAAGTAGGTAAATGACTACCATTTTTTGCTTTTCACGTCTTCCTGTTTGTCCGTTTTTAGGCAAAGAACCTGCATTTTGCACCATTTAGCCTTTCTAGTTTGGTTGCCGGCTCATTATTTTTTGTGCCCAACAACCCACTTTTAGCCCCTAAAAACCCACTTTTTAATGGCTATTTTGCCCTTTTCAGCCCTGTTTTTCATGGCTCTGCAAGGTTTTATTTATACTATTTCAGTGGATATTTATGCTTTTCGCCTTGCGTTTAGCCGCATTTTGCACCGCATTTAGCACCATTTTACCTTGCGTTTAGCACCATTTTACCTTGCGTTTAGCACCAAAACGCACTGCATTTAGCACCAA
>ERZ772957.1547-NODE-1547-length-14751-cov-16.024837_pt1 | contig 14751 bp, 14 predicted proteins | sample MGYA00580682_ERZ772957 | MGnify/ENA primary metagenome ERZ772957 (study PRJEB29015, sample SAMEA2737921) | human oral metagenome | biome: human oral; feature: human-associated habitat; material: dental | place: China | collected 2025 ...
TGAGCCAAGAAGCCTTCGCAGACGTCCTTGGCGTCCACCGCACCTACATGGGCGGAGTGGAGCGCGGCGAACGCAACCTCACCCTCAAGAGCCTAGAGAAGATGGCAGAACAGATTGGGGTGGAACCGCTGACGCTCCTGCAGAAGTAGTGCAGGGTTGAAGAGGTTGGGAGAGCGAGGTTGTGGTGGATGAGGAGGGAGTTTCGCTCCTGGAGGGCGCTACTGTCACAGCCAATATAGTGCAACGCAACCGTGACCCTCCGCCCACCGCTTCCGGCACTCCTCGATGGGATACTGACAAAGTTATTGCGCTGATGCTGCGGTCGCACACAGTCGTGCTGGCTGCTCCCAGCAAAGGCGCTTGGTTCGGTTGCATAGAAGAAGGCGTGCCCTGTGCCCGTGGAGCAGGAGTGGAGGGTTGGACTGTGCGCCAACCCACCATAACGATCTCTACTGGCACGCAGAGCGATCCCGGCATTCCAGAGAGGTGTCAAACATGAGCTGATAAGGCATTTGCTCGTAAGCGACAATACCAACCCGACAACATAAATGTACATTCTAAAATAAAGTAACAATGAATCCAGCAGCGCTTCTTTTTGATCGACTAAACAAATATCGGGCAGCCACCGGAAACACATACTTGCTAGAACGATGGCATGTTTCCGATGAAGAGAACTCAACCATAACCGATGCTGACCGAATGGCGCTTCTCGAGTCAGCAAAATGGCTTGTAGATATCAATGCAATAATCGACACCTTAGATAACATGGGACGTAAGACTGGCCCCTTCCGACGTAATTATTCAACCTGGGTCGACAGCACTTTAAACATCGGTAAATCATGGAACTCGCCCTATACACCTGAAGAAGTATGTCCACAAGCTGCACTCGATTCCCTAGAGACTCTAGCCGACATGGTGGACGTTCTTACCCCAAGTTTGTCGACTCCTCTTCGTGACCAACTCATATCATTGGCTAACGAGCTCGCGGATGGACTAGAAGCCGATACAACACTCAGTGATCAGCTTCGCGATCACCTGCGACGAACTGTCGAATATCTGCGGAGGTGTCTGGAAAATCCACGAGAATACCATCTTCAGAATGTAGTCGATGCAACTGACAATGCCATAACCGCAGCCAAGGCTGCTGCCGGTGAGTCGACAGATTCAATGTGGAAGGAGCGATGGCGTCAACTAAGCACTGCCATTGTCTACCCAACAATTTCGGGCCTCATTGCTAATTTCCCGTCGATGATCCTCCAGATCACCAGCAGTGCGTCCTAAACTCCAATATAAGGAGAGCATGTGAACAACGACAATTGGGAACCTCTATCTGTGCGCAGAAATCAACGCCAACCGTTTACGCCAGTTGATGGCGTGCCAGACTTCCTCTGGCAGTATGCGATGAGGTGGATCGAAAATGCACTTAACGACGATACATCTATTGTGTGCGGGCTCAGTATCGACTTGAGGCTTGAGCACGCTGGAAACTATCTTGAATACCAAAGAGCGAGCTACGCTATACGAGCATGTTTGGAAGAGACTGGCCACGATCAATACACAGCTCTCGATGTCATCGATTGGCTCCTTGGTCACAGCTACGGCCAAGCCGACGCACTCGAGTATATTCTAAAGTCTGCTGGCCACGTTCTCCGCGTATCGCCCGATGGTAACCGTCTAGTGGAGCGGATTGATCCCGCGCTCTGGGACGAGTACGAGCAGGTGACTCAGCCAGATGACCAAGCTTCACAGTATATGCAAGAAGCATGGGCCCTTGCCTTCGGTCGCAACCCGAATTTGAGTGATGCCTGGGACAGAGCCGTCAAGGCTATTGAGGTACTTCTCAAGCCGATCGTCTCACCCAAGAACGGCAAAGCAACCATTGGCAGTATGACCAGCGCACTCCGTCAAGCACCAGACAAGTGGAAGTGCAAACTGCCAGATCGGGAATATAAAGCCAATGGTAAGACAAACGTCAAGCCTAGCATCGAAGTCTTTATTGACGCGCTAGCTACGATCGGTTACCAGCCTGATCGGCACGGCAGTGATCAACCGCAAGACATCGACGAAGCCACCGCGCGCAGCATTCTATTCTTGGCTACAACGGTTGTCGGTTGGTTGCGATATGGAGCACTTGTGCTTGCGGACGAGACGCTAACGATTGACAAATAGACACAATTGTCAATGAACCATCCGAATATGACGCACCGCCATTTATTTTGCACAGGATAAGGAAAGTACCCACCCCAACGACAATCGCGGCGCTCACAGAATGTGACTCAACATGAAAAATAATTGTCAGAATCAGGCGAAACTAATTGACTCACATTCGACAATAGGTTTATACTGAGAGTGTTGCACTCTCCTGGTTAGGAGATATAGCATGCGTATTAAATTCATAAAAATTCGCACAGCTGAAACAGTTCCCTTGGTGGTACTCTTTTTTGGAGTCCTGTTTTGCGCTCTATGTATTGGAGTCGACAAAGGAGATCCTAATTTTTGGAGAGCATTGCTGGCAGCAGTTTGCTGTACGGCAATCGGCGCTACAGTAGTAGCCGGTCTACGCTCCTAGTTAAGAATTTCATCAGAACCAGGTAGGAGAGTGCAACATCTCCTCATGAAAGGTACTTACTTTCCTCTCTTGGGGAATTTTCAATTTCTTCACGTTCATATCTTCTGTTGGCTGCAGCTATCAAGCCTGACATGGCTAGCACAATCACCGATACGGTAATATACCACCAAAAGCTCTGCGTTGTGTGACCGACTACATAATGGTGTTTGATCGTCTCAAACATCACCATCCAGAAAATCGCACCAAAGTACACCGCTAGGAGTGATTTAGGGTTCCTTGCAACGTTGGTCGCAAAAAGCGGATACGCAATGATCACTTGCGAATACGCACTTTGGAACGGGCCACCCGAGTAAAGAGTGAACCAACATGAGAAAATTATTGAGGTCGTCACCAAAAGAAATACTCGTATTGCGACACCTTTAGGGTAATGGAATTCATTAGTGTGCTGTTCAATCCGAGGAGGTCGCCATTTTTTTATTGGATATCGTTTCCTCGACTCCTTGCCGTTAATGGTTCTGCTGAATTCGTCTATGCCGCTATTCCATTTGTTAAATGCAACAGGAATATACTCGACGTACAATGATCCCCAGAATAGCAAATACGAAGCGATCCAAATTACGTAGAACTTGATCGGCGGCATATGATACTTGTCGCCTACAATTAAAAGGAAGGCAGAATACGATAGGATTGTTCCTATAGTGTACCAGCCGACAAGATCTGCCTGCGTTAGAGGGTGTGTTGTTGGGTATTTTAACCCTTTCCCTTTGTCTTCTTCAGAGAAGATGCTTCCGATAACAGCAACTATGGCGTCACACACCCGAGTGATGATCGAACTCATGCCCGAACCAACTTCAAGCAGCGCGCGACATAATCTGCCCCGGTAGCGTACACAATGGCGGCAGTGCAGACAGTCAGCGCCTGAGACACGGATCCCGTCATGACGTAGGCACACTCCCAGATGAGGATGGCGATGCCGTACGACATGTGCCAGTAGGCCCCGATGATGATGACGCGGTACTTGGCCAACAGATAGGAGGAGAAGCCGCCCTGTAGCAGGTCGCGCAGAAGCAGCACACTCCAGGCAGCCCATCCCCCGCCGTAGTACAGGCAGGTCAAGAGGATAACCGTGTGGATGGAGACGCGGTCGAGCACTACGTCACCCAGCCGGCGTGAGGCAGTGTCTTCACCTACCTTGCGGGCGGCCACACCATCGAAGTAGTCCAGCAGCGCGAAGGCGACGAATGACGTGCAGGCCATGAGCTGCCAGCCCATATTCAAAGCAGCAATGCCGAAGAGAATAATGGGAATACGGACGAGCGTGACGGAGAGTGCCGCCATGCGCGCCAGCTGACTTGGCGCAACTTGCTCGGGCGCAATAGTGCTGGCGTATAGGCCCTGGCTGGGCCTGCGCAAGCTGGCCACACTGAAGCGATTGTCGAGAGATGCGAAGATGGCAGACATGATGATCCAATCTCTAGAGAGGCTGTGACGACGTCGTGACATGCAGCATCATCGTGCAAAGCGCAGGCAGAAGTGTCTAGCCCCACAACCAATAGGCAACCCCCATAAGAAATACGACTTTGACCAGGTGCTGTACGTCAATGAGTAGCTAGCTAGGCGACAAGCTGAGCGGTGTTGCCGCATACGCCGAGTGATCGCGCAGGTGCGCGCAGCGTCGTATCTATCCACGAAACTGCTTGCTGGTCTGTCGAGGATGAGCACAAGCGGCGCTGATGCGGAGCTACCGCAGTAGGCGGCAGCTGTAAGAAAAGCGCGCTACGACGGGCTGGTTGGCGATGTTCGGGGCGACGACGGTGCGGGCGATCCTTGCCTTCTGCCTGGGTAGCGTGCGGGGAGAGCTGCCGCTGTAAGCGAGTGTCTGCTGCTGACGAAGTGCAGGTTGCTCGTGGAGCGGCTTCGGCCACCGACTGCGTGCATCGTTACCAGAGTGCGATGCTGAAGATGCGCGGGGAGCCCAGGGCTGGCGCGGTATGTCCGCCTACGATGAAGAAGTTGCAGTACGAGGCCAGACAAACGCGATGACGCAAGGCTGGCCAGCGACAGTGACATTCCCTTATGCAGGCCACCAGTGCCACCGCTGGCCTGCACTATCCCAAGCGGACAGGATGGTCATGCTGAATACAGTTGCCAACTGGGCCACGATCATCAGCGCCGTCCCCGTCGCAATTGCTGCCAGCGTCTTCCTCTTCCGAACGGTGCCCACCGCCGTCCGCCAGCCCAAGGGACTCCGGCTTGGCCTTGAGCCAGCCATCGGCGACCCAGGCTGCTGCGTCCACATCACCAACTACGGCCCCGTTGAGCACTACATCAGCCGAGTCGGTGCCATGCCCGCACACCTGCGACCACGCTGGTCTGTCTGCACCAAACGCATCAATCCCAAGGGCGATCTCCGAGGACCCCTCCTCGTTGAGACAGCATCTGCCAGCATCGATAGAACCATCAAACCGGGCCGCCATCGGTCGTTCCTCGTGCCACAACAGTCAGATGGAAAGCTCCGTGGTTCTGATCCCAAGAGTCAGCGAGTTGTCATCGAACGGTACAACAGCTGGATCAAGAAGGATCGGCCAGGCGGACCACTCCCCCTGGTGCCGTACGTCCTCCTCGGCGACGGTAGCGTCGTGCTCGGCAAGGAGACACGGATCAGCGGCAAACAGCCTGCAGCGATAATATCACTCTGCAAATGCGGCCATCACATCACACAACACGCCGCATATCAACGCAAACGTCTCGCACCGACTATGATGGCCTATCGCCATTGCGAAGAATGCTGGTGCCTCTGGTTCAGGCAGTCGGACAAACAGTCAGACGCGAACAAGATCATTGCCAGCACAATAGCCCTGGAGACCGCTACATTTCCTCACGAATCTCGTATAATAGAAGAATCAGTGATTGGCGAAGCAGTTGAAGATATTGCAAAGACAGACAGTTTTCCCGCACACAACACGCCATCCGGGTAAAGCGCAACTGATTTAAAGGAATCACGATGACAAAGCACAGCGAACTTAACGACGACGAACACGAGCAGCTCCGAGATCAGCTCAAGCAAGAGCGGATGATCAAATCGGCCTTCGCCAATGGCGATGGTCCATGGACGATTGTGTATGACGACTGGCGTTTCGACAATGATGACAACGGCGGTCAATACATGGCGTTTGCTCAGCCACGGATGCACACCAAGATCCTCTCGCACGGCGGATGGGACTTTTCGAAAGGAGACGGATTTCCTGGATTTGTGACGAACGGAGAAGAAATAAAGTACATGAAGGGGGATGAACTACCCGAGTTTGAGCCTCTCGTAATTTACCAGCACTATTACGGTGTCGTTTCTGACGAGTTGCATATTTCAGAAGAGTTCAGGCTCCTGATGAACCTGTGGCAGGATCCGAAGTCTGGTGACTACCATGAAATCAAAGATGACGGCTCAAAAGAGCTTGCCATTAAAGTTAAAGACAAGCGAATCGAAGTGCGGACGCCGCTATTGAAGCGCTATATGGCGGCACGGCAACTCGATGCCGTGCTATTCATCGACACGAGGGTGTCTGTTGAATATGCTGGCGATGTCGCGGATTTTTCGGATCTCAAGTTTGAGGGACAAATTGGCGATGAGCTCATGTATCTTTCGCGAAGTGTTGGCAGGTCACCGCTTAGTGATGCACGTGTTGGCTCATTGGTGTTCGCCAAGCGCATTCTTCCGGCCCCTCCCCAGGAAACCTGTGGAATCTGGCCCTGGGACGAGGATGATCCTGCGGACTACCCAGAGTTCATCATTGACGAGGACGAGTACGGCAAACCAGTCAAGTACACATGCGACCCGGATCTTCTTGCCAACTACTTCGGCAAGAATCCGGACGCGCCACACTACCTCACGCCAGTATTCTTCAAGCCAGAGGTGCTCCAAAGATACTATGACGATTCCGACCTATACACAGTGAGCGATGGGCGTCTATCGTGCGCTTCCATGTGGGGCGTTAAGATCGACAATGGCGACCCAAATTGCGTCGTCGTGTTTCTTGGCGATATCGGTCGCGATATTCCTGCAAGCCACCGGACACACTGGCTCTCATACAACGTGTCACCAACACAACGCATGAGCGACGTAGGCGTGCGCCGGGCTTTTTTCGGTCAGTTCGCAGACAGTGAGAACCCAGAACACCGCTTCAAACTGGCGTACAACCAACTACAGAACTCATGGGAAGAGCACTGGGGATGGCGGCTCCACCGCAAAGCAGAGGGGCAAGACGCTGGCGTGCTTCAGCGTCTGCGCATCCCTGTCAATGACACCGACGCAGAACTGCGCGCACAGTTGATCAACCTCGCACTTGTCTTGGTGGATTACCTCAATGAGAAGCAGGTGGCCTCGTACCTCTCAGACGCCAAGGGAGACAAAGGCATCGCCAAGCTCAAGAAGTTCCTCACGGCCCAGTCATACCGGCATACCGAACGAGATGTCCGTCTTCTGCAAAGAATCCAGAGGATGCGTTCCCGCATTGCGGCACATTCGTCAGGCAGCAGTGGACAGGCCTATCTCGAGGAAGAACTCGGGAAGGACACTCCGCAGGAGTACATCGCACGCCTCATGACCGAAGCAACGCAAATGCTGGATGACCTCAGAGAGTTTACAGAGGAGCGGCCGTTGCAAGATTCAGACTCATAACCATCGAAGTTGTCTTCTTTGGAAAATTGTGTTGTTGGTAGTCTTCTCATAACTATGTAATCATTGTATACTGAATGGAGTAATGAATGTCTACACATCGAAATACTCGCGTCTTTCCAACTCATCTTACAATGGGGCATTGAAGCAGGCTCGGAGTGAATACAACGCCATAGCACACGCCACGAAGCGGCAGCCGTACGTTAAGTCGAAGTACTTCAACGGCAACAAAGTGTTTCTAAAGGTGTTTTGGGATCACGTGATGCAGAAACGATTAAAGGAGCGCACGAGACGCCTGCGGTTCTATCGCGCTGCACTCGACGTCTTGCGTCACTCGCAGATCACGCCAGAAACGACCTTTAATGCAGACGATCGCAACATCTTGCTGCACCGCTTTTACGGCGTCACCAAAGATGGCAGCTATTTCTGTGTTCAAGTCAAGGAAGACAAGCGCACCGGCCGCAAAGATTTTATGTCAGTCTTTGACAGGAAATCTCGCTAAAGAATGCCAAATAAAAATCCCCAGCGGGGTAGCCTGAAAACTACATGCCGGAGATTTCGGGTGACACGGCGATCAACTGTGTCTGGTTATGATTATATGCTTTTCGATTGAGTTGTCAATAGTTTTACTCAATTTTGACATGACTCGCCTTTTTCTCGAACACGTAAAGATGCACTAGCTGAATCAAAGATACACTGCCACCAGGCCAATCTCTTTCCAATCGCCACGACATCATGGTTTACACTCGCGCATCAACGTGCTTAAATAGAAGTATGACCGATAACGATTTTCAACGCATACAAGAGCTACTAACCACTAACTTCAACGCCATGGAAGAGCGTAACGCTGAGCGCTTCGACAAGATAGACAAGCGTCTCGACAAAGTTGATGAACGACTCGATAAGATAGATGGCCGTTTAGACAGTTTGGAAGGTCGTATAAACGGCGTAGAGAGTCGACTCGACACGCTTGAACATGAGATGAAGGAAATGCGTACAAGCATGGAAGCACGCTTTGACGCCATTGGTGCTCATTTCAATGAAATTGACACTCGCTTTGCAGCACTAGACGAGAAGATCGATCGCAACCATCAGGAAGTGACCAAGCGGATCGACGCACTCAGTAAAGACATCGAAACCCAGCATGAAGATGCTCTCCAGGCTCAAGGCGCACTCAAGCTACTCACCACCCAGCACGAACAGCTTGCGGGCCGGGTGGCGATTATCGAGAGCCGATTACAGGCGGCGTAGCAACATCATTGTTTTCACAGAGCGATTCTGCGCCCCAATGAGTTGACTGAAATTAACGAGCACACAGCTCCAGCGCGCTTTCGCTCCGACCAGGCAGCCTACTGCCAGAGACGATACGCCCAGACCGATAAACAGCTTGAAGGCCCGCACGTCTAACCGCTGTTACCAAACCGCAACGGTGCAGCCCCACTCACCACCCTCACGACAAGCTATCGTGAAAGCGTCCCGATCGGGCACGATGTCGCAATGGCTGCGACAGACACACCATGAGGAAACCATCATGTATTTCAAATCCCTAACCATCACCAACTTCAAGTCTTTCGAGGGCGAGCAACAGATCACCTTTTCCAAAGGGATAAACTATATCGTTGGCGACAATAACTGCGGAAAGTCTACAATAGTTCACGCACTGCGCTACCTCATTGAGAACGTAGGCGAGCAGTCAAGTTTACAGAACAAGTCCACCACTGAAGACTTATCGGTGGAAGCAATTTTCGCCGGCCAAGACTTAATCAATATCGTTCAGTCAGAAAAATACAAAAAACTCGCAAAGTACTTAAACAACAACCACGAAGAGCCTTATTTTAGAGTCCGTCGATCACCGAAAGTAGAGACAATCACACAAGGCCGCAAAACAGCGGCACTTGACGGAAAGAAGATTACTTTCTGGAATCCTGAGACGCAGCAGTTCGAGAACCCGACCGGCATCGACGCTCTATTCAGGTCGTTAGTCGATCTCGTGCCGGTGCTCGCCGATACTACCACCTCCGAAGTCGTCGATTTTGGCACAACAAAACCACTCGGTAGACTTATCGCAGCCGTCTCACAACAATTCCAAGAGACCGACAGGTGGACGGCGTTTCAGAAGGCTCATAAGGAGGCATTCTCCGATGGTGAGGAATCGCTCTCATCTCTGACCGAAGATGTCACCAGCCAGGTTGAAAGCCTTGTGCAGGCGCAATACGGCGCGGCCAAAGTCCGGCTCAACTTCGATCTTCCTGATGCTACGACCTTCATCAAGGGTGGCCAGCTACTCGTCACGGACGGCAACTATGAAACTCCGCTGTGCGACAAAGGCACCGGGATGCAGCGTGCCGTCACGTTGGCGCTGATTCAGGTATACTCGAATATGCAGCACAAAACGAAAGAGCATGCACCCCTTACACTCCTCCTGGACGAGCCCGAAACATGGCTTCACCCTCGTGCGCAGATTCAGCTCGGAGAAGCACTGGCAAGAATCTCTGAGGACGAGCAGCTGTTCCTCATTACGCACTCGCCGTACATGCTGCGCTCATACAGTCCAACAAAGCACAGACTGCTCATCTTCTCGCGCGAAGATAACGTGCCTTCAATTCAGTACTCGGATGAGCTTGGGCTCCTCGCCAACCAAGAGCCTTCTCTGGGCGAGATCACCTACTTTGCTTTTGGAATTCCGACTGTGGAGTTCCATGATGAGTTGTGGGGTGAGATACAGGTGATCTCCAAACGTAAAAGTGAGCGGAAACTTAACACCTATCTACATGACACGCACAGACTGCCATATGCTAAAAAATGGGATCGCGACGATAAGCCAAATGATGCTCCAGAGGACGCAACACTTCCATACTACATTCGGAACTCTATCCACCATCCGGAGAACAGGCTCAACGATCCATACACGGACGAAGAGTTGGCAGAGTCAACCGAGAGTCTCATCGCAGTACTGAAGGCGCTACAGGGCACGCAAGTTAGCAACCCGTAAAAAAGGCTCGGCCACTCACATCAAACACCGTTGCCTACCAGAAGGCTGTCGGTCGCGCACCTGTGGAACGTGACGGGGATTTTCCGCACGTTCCACAGGTGGCATGTCTGCGCCATCAGTTCGCAACGGTTCGCATCCGTGTTGATACTGAAGAAGCTGGGCACCATGTTCTCGACGCACAGCCACCACTCAGCTGGACGCCCGACGGAACATCACGGATGTCGCGGCTGAGCGGCACAACGCCGCTGACAGAACATATTAACTGCTCAATATGTTGCGTAAGCTCACTACACGCAGAAGCCCGGCCTGCTGACCTCACCAGCTTGCAACACAATCCCACTCTGAGAGTTAGGCACGATATTCATCTGCGTGTCACTGGCGCCCTTCACTACCCTCCGCTGCCGCTGCGCTCCGATAGTTCCCCTCCCCCTCTGACATCAAGTTGCAAGATGTATTCCAGACGAGTTGCATCACTCTAGATTACTGGCACGGTGATTCAAGATTGCCGACGCTGCATCTTGCGCGCCCACATCTATGATTGTGAAGTATGAGTATACGGTTGAAATTGAAGTTAGCGCTAATAATACGGCGATATATTGTAGGTTGAAGATGCCACCAGAAACGATCCATACGCCGACCAACGAGAATGCACCTATAATAGCAAAGGCACCTCTGAGCCTGAGATCTTGACGTGCCTTGATCGACGCAGCAATTGCAAGCATTCTTTCTGATTCACTACTAATCTCTGGATACCCGTAGTCTATGAGTATTTTGTTGGTCTTGTGGATTATGCGTTGGATGTCCAGACTTGACATATTCCCACCGTATGGCAATTAACAACGATAGGTGCTGTATTTTGTGCGTGACTCACATCTCATATAACAAGGGCAAGATAGTTCACTGTTCTACATTTGAAGATGATGCTCACGGCTCTCAGAATCATCACATGACGAAGTCCTAAGGCATGATCTTTAGGAATATAACGTAATAGTGCGCTCGACGAAGTGGTAACCGCACGTCAAGTATTAGCTCGATTCAGATACGATCACAAGCGGCGAAGATATGCGGATGCTGCCCCATCGGTTCTATTGCGTAACGAAGGGTGACAGCTACTTCTGCATGCAGGTCAAGCAAGACAAGCGCACCAGCCGCAAGGACTTCATGTCAGTCTTTGATAGGAAACCGCGTAAAGCTCACCAAATAAAAATCTCCCGCTGTGTGGCTTGGAAACCACCCGCCGGAGATCCTGGTGACACGGTGTTGGCCTGTGTCTACTTATGATTATATGCTTTTCTTTGGCGATGTCAATAGTAATTTCCGGAATCACGTCGAATACTGATCACCGCTGGCAGGGTACGCAGACGGATCTTGTGGTCTATTCGTGCTCGTTCCGACTTCACCTTCTACGGGAATCAGAACTGCTAGCAACGCTAAAGTACTTGCCGGGCCCAACCTGCGGCGGCAACGAGAGAAGACAAGTAGTGGCGTACTGACTCTGTCTGTCTCCACTCCCCCAGCCATCGGTCAAGCCTGTGCCGCTACCAGATGCTTGCTCACCGTATCCCGTCCGAAGCCGAGCTCTAGCCCGATCTCGATGTAGGTACGCCCCTGGGCGTGGAGCTGCTGGGCACGTTGGAGGTCATCGCCAGTGAAGTGTCGCTTGCGGCGGGATGGTCGCTTGGCCTGGCGGCACGTAGCGCGGACGGTGGACTCAGTGACACCGACCTCGACAGCGATCTCGCGGGCAGACATGCCGGTGGGCTCCAGATCGAGTATCTGCTGCTTCTTCGCTGCGCTGATCGGACGGCAGGCCGTCTTGCGGATACCGCGGGCTGCAGTGGTCTCGCTTGCTTCTGACGTAGGCGCTACACTAGCCGTGCTCGACTCCGGAGCAACCTCACCCGCGATGAGACGCTTGCGGAAGGCGAGCAGGGGTAGCCAGTTGTTCGGATTGATGCTGCCCAGGTGTACCAGCAAGCTCTTACCCGAACCCACCCCAGTCGAAACAGGCTGGGATGCGGTTCCAGATGATGAACAACGCTCACCCACCAGGGTGGGCGTTGTTCGTGTTGTGGAGCTCGTGGGCTCATCGTCAGCGGCAGACAGTGCGGCTGAGAGGTCAGGCTGAGCCGGGTGCTGCAGGTGGTGCGCATGGGCGGCGGCGTGCAGGCTGGGGCTGGCCAGCTGGTCGAAGGGTGGGACGAGCAGAGCGCTGAGGCGAGTGCCGGAGCCGGTGTCGGCGAGGTTGATGGGATGCGGAGTGACTCCTTCCCCACCGGCATCACCAGTTCCTTCTTCTCCTGCGCTGTCCTGCCCATCGTGTGCGCCTGGCTGCTTGCCGCCGTCGGTCGTGCCGTCGCCTGGCAGGATGACCCGTCCCTCCTTATCGACTAGTGGGTTGACCAACACCCGCTGGAAGAACACCTGGTTGAGCAGCTTCTTCAGGTGGGCGGGCGCAGCGCTGTAGAGGCGGTGGCAGTCTTCGAGGAGGTCAAGGGCCTCAGTGAGGTGCTGGCGGACTTCAGCGGCGTCGGCCTTGTAGGCGGCCAGTTGGCGCTCAATATGGTTCAGCTCACTCGTGAGCTTGGCTTGTTCCTCTTTGAGGAGGTCAAGGGGGATGGCTCCTTCATAGTGGGCGTGGAGGAGACGGCGTCGTCTGTCCTCGATGTTGGTGCGCCGGGTGGTGAGGGAGCGCACTGCTTTAGCCTTGTCTCCTTCTATCTGAGCTAGCTCGTCGTGGAGGTAGTGCTCGATCTGCGTTCTGTCTGCTGTACTGAGCTGGATGGTCCGGTAGAGCTCTACCATCCGCTCTTCGACGACGTCGATGAGGACGGCGGAGAAGGCACAGTCGTGGAGGCGGCAGCGGCGGGCGCAGACGAAGTAGGGGTAGATGGTGCCTTTGCTGTTCTTGGCGTTCTGGACGGACAGGCGGGCACCGCACTGGCCGCAGACCTGACTCATGACGCTTAGTGTGCCGGGGGTGGGGTGCTCAGGGTGGTGAGGATTTCCTTGGCCTTGGGGGTTAGTTGTGGGGCGGTGTTGATGTGGTGGCCGTTGATGTTGATGACGACCTCCTGCAGGCCGTGCAGCTCGCGTACGATTCTGGCGATGCTTATCCCGGTGGTGTCCTGGAGGTAGCGGGCTACGGCCAGGGCGACCATCACCATCGTCAGGTGGGCCCAGGTGGCATCGCGGGTGTGGTGGAAGACGGGGCGGGCTCGCAGGTCGTGCTTGCTCATACGGAATGACTGCTCGACTTGCCACAGCTCGTGGTAGGAGGAGACGACCTCGGCGGCGTCCATCAGGCGGGTAGGCATGTTGGTGACGTAGCCCTTGAGCCCAGCCAGGCGCCGGGCCCTGGCCAGGGATGCCTCATCGAGGACCTGGTCTGCCTTGTGGGTGGTGACAGAACGTGTGGACTTGGGGCGCTTGTCGCCGGTAATGACGGCCCTGGCCCTGTTGGCCTGGGCGTCCAGTGTGTGGTTGTCCCGGGGGAAGCGCTTGGATGAGTAGACCCAGATGGCCCTCCACGAGCCGGGATGGGTGCCCGGGTCCCACACCGGCTCGGCCTTGCGGCCCTTGTCCCGCTCGCTCCTGGAGCCTCTCCTGGGGGTGATGGTGTCGATCAGCTGACCATCAGTGAAGGCGTCCCCGTGCCAGTGGAAGTGCGCCTCCAGGTCCCCCGGGGGCGCGGGTGGTGCGTGAGCCGACGATGAAGCCGACTCCGGCCTCGTTTAGGGCGTTCAGGTTGGCGGTTGACAGCATGCCGGCGCCCGGCGACTACGACCAGGGGCTCGACCTTGGCGGCCTGGCGGAACTGTTCAACGACACTGACGATCGTGGTGGTCTCGGCCCGGTTGCCCTCCCAGCAACTGATTCTCAGGGGGAAGCCGGCCCGGTCGACCAGCAGCCCGACGATGATCTGGGGGTCGACCCTTCTCTCCTTGGCAGCCACCGACCTTGCGCAGCTCGTCCTCCTTCTCGGTCTCGAAGTAGAGCGTGGTGACGCCCGTAGACACAGCGACACGTCGCCGGCGGCCATGGTGTGCTTCAGGGCCGCGACGCTGATGGCCTGGCGGTAGTCGTGCTCGATGCAGCGCCCCAGGGAGCGGAACAAGGTCCGTACGCTGGCCGGCTCCAGGCCCAGGTCTGCCAGCACACGGGGCACCTGGGCCTTGCAGGTGGTCGGCTCGATCAAGCGCGCCAGAACCATCTGCTCAAAAGCCCGATCACCACCGACCGCCTCGCCCAGCCCCAGGCGGGTATACGCCCCGTGCAGAACGTCCCACAACAGGGCCGAGCGCTTGGAGGCCACCACCGCGCCGACGTTGGCCGGGCCCGAGGAGGCTGGCTGTGGCGCTGGTGGCACAGGGGGCAGGTCCAGGGCCAGCTGGTCCGGAGCGATACGGCGCCGGCCGATCTCCATCAGGGCCGCCAGCTCGGCCTGGGGGTGGGCTGAGCCTAGGTGCTCGATGACCTTGTCCCGGCGCCCTTCCTTGACCGCGATCTGCACCGCCA
>ERZ772957.1549-NODE-1549-length-14735-cov-8.769278_pt1 | contig 14735 bp, 13 predicted proteins | sample MGYA00580682_ERZ772957 | MGnify/ENA primary metagenome ERZ772957 (study PRJEB29015, sample SAMEA2737921) | human oral metagenome | biome: human oral; feature: human-associated habitat; material: dental | place: China | collected 2025 ...
ACCGCTAAAATTAAATTTCGTAGCGATAAATTTTGCCGAAATTTTCATCCAGAGTGTAGCTAAACTCGCCGCCTGCGTAATAGATTGTCTCGCCGCTCTCCAGCTCGAAGCGCTGATATACGCGCAGCACGACCTCGTTTTCGCTGATGCCTTGGACGTGGATAAAAATATCGCTCTTTCTGCCCGCGGTCATCGCCATTTGGTAGAGCTGATTAAATAGCGCGTATTCCGGATCCTTCTCGGCGTCCTCTTGGGATAAAAAGCCCTCCAGCACGCCCAGCATCTCCGCGCGAAATTCCGTCCTGGCGCGCGCATAGGCGTTTTGGATATTTTCGATCTGATTGGTATCGAGTAAATTTAAAAGCGAATGTTTGCCCACGTAAAGCGTCGCGCTCGATGTGATTTTGCCGTCCTTGTCGGTTACCAGTCGCAGAGCTTTCTCTACGCGCCACAAGGCCTCTTTTAGCTCGAGCCCGCTTTCAATTTCAATTTTCATCATATATCCTTTATCAAGAGTGCGGAATTTTAGCGTGAAATTTTAAATTTTAAAGACAAACTTCGCGATCAGATACGCCATATATAGCATCAAAACTCCCACTAGCGCGTCGATTATACGCCATGCCCTACTGCTTGCAAAAAGCTTCGAAAGTGCCCTTGAGCCATATCCTAAGCCGAAAAACCACGCAAACGATACAAACATAACTCCCGCGTAAAACCACAGCTTTTGGGCATCTGCGATCGTAGCGCCGAGCGAGCCCACGACCACGACGGTGTCTAAATACACGTGCGGATTTAGAAGCGTCGCCGCAAGGGCTTTGGCTATGACGGGCGCCAGCGGGCTATTTGCAGAGTTTTGAATCTTGGCAAAATGCGAGCCCTTATAGGCGCTAAAAAACGAGCTTAGCGCGTAGCAGAGCAGAAATATGACCCCGCCTATGCCTAAAATTTGGGTAAGAAGCGAGCCTTGCTTAAGAGCGCCGCCGATTAAAAATATCCCTACGGCCGTAAATATGGCATCGCTTAGCGCGCAAACCATGCAAACCGCTGCGACGTGGTTTTTCGCAAGGCCTTGGGAGATGACGAAGATGTTTTGCGCGCCGATCGCGACGATTAGCGAGAGCATCAGCGCGGCTCCTTGCAAGAAAATTCCGATCGGTAAGGAGTTCAAAGCCGCGCCTCTACTTATTTTTACTTTCGCAGGCAGAGCTTTGCATCGCGGCATCGGCGGTATCGGAGTCAGCTACCGCCGTACTTTCGGGCGCAGCGCCAGGCTTATTATCGCCCGCGGAAATTTTAGGCGCGGGATTCTCGGCGCCTGTGAAATTTTCGCCTGCGACCGCGCTATTTAAGGAAGCGGCATTATTCGGCGCGGCGGAGCTTTGTTTGTTTAAATTTGAAGCGCCCTTCAAATTCTGCGCGCCGTTTGAATCAGCGGCGCCATTAGAATTTTGCGCGGCGAAATCCTGCGCGGCGCAGGAATTCTGTGCGTCTGAATTTTCACCTAAATTTTGTGCGTCGCAGAAACTTTGCGCATCGGAATTTTGCGAAGCGGAATTTTCATCGCGGAGGTTTTTAGCTTTAAAATTTTTACCGCTACTCACGTTTTTTTTAGAGCCTTTGGCACCCTTGCGAGTTTTTAAAGCGGTTTGTTCTTCCTCAGGGCTTTGCGAAAGACCCGCTTTTTCGCGCAAAATTTTACTCAGCTCGTAGATCGAAATTTCAAACGAGCCCGGCAGTGTGGCCTCCGTGTCGCTATAAAATCGCAAAAAATTAAAGCGGTCCTGCGCCTGCGGCGCTTTTTTGAATACAAAATTTAAAAGCTCCGTTTTGTTTCTGCCCGCGACGAAGGTTTTGGTGCCTAAATTTGCGATATCTTTGTATTCGAAGCTCTCGGAATTTGCCCCGCGCACGATCGTAAAAGCATCCTCGCCGATCTGCAAATAATTTTTCGCGCCGAGTCTGAGCGCGCAAAAAAACGCGCAAAATGCCGCCACTACGGAAGCAAAAAGCACCGCGCCGCCAAAGCCCGCGTGGTAGCAATATCCGCTAGCGAGCGCCAAAATCGCCGATCCCGCCAGCGTCATCGCTACGGGCTTTTTATTCTCTTTTACTATCATCTTCCCTGCTTAATCAGTTGTCTTATATATTCGTAAATTTTAAAATTTAGCGCATCCATTACCGAGTCTTTAGAGCCCGGATTTTTGATGCTTTGGTAGTTGAGATTAGTTACGTAATCCTTCCAAGCGCCTTTGTTTTTGACGCTTATGTAAAGGCTAATCTGCGAGTCGTAGAAGTAGTCTCTGTAATAATCGTCGTCGTCCCAAGGATCATAACCAAACGGCATTCCCCAGCCCACGCCTACGCCCGTATATCTGTAATATCTGCCAAATCCCATACCGAAGCTAAATCTCGGATTGTCCCACGATCTGCGCGAAAAATCCGCCTTGCGGAAGTAGTTGAGATTGCCGCCGATTTGGACGTTCGCCGCACTTTTATTTACGACCTTAAATCCATCCGCACGCAGATGCTGGATCACTACTTGGGTTAAATTTGAATCCGTCGTAGAGGTATTGGTGAAATTTACGCTTATGAGTTTATCCTGCGGAAATTCCATAATGTGAAGCGGCTCGGAAGTGCGCACGATACCGCTATTTACGGGCACATTTTTAGAGCAGCCCGTAAAAATCAAAAACGCCGAAATGACCAAAAAAAGTGAAATTTTATTTTTCAAGACGGATCCTTTCGCTTAAGATTTCAAATCCTAAATTTGAGTGATTGTAGCATAAATTTAAAATTTTAATGTCAGTAAGGAGTGATTTTTTGAAATAATATAACGATCGATACGCAGGAGCGGAGATTTTCAAATAAAATTTCGCGCCGAGCGACCACTAAATTTAAAGCCGTCGCTCGGTTGAAATTTCTGCGAAAAGAGACGGAATTTTAAAACCGGAGGAGTTTAAAATTCCACAATCTTATAGGCTCACGCCGCGCGTAAGTACGCGCTTGCGATAAACCTCTGAAACTCTGCTCGCGTCGCCCACGATTAGAGCGTTCGTGCAGCAGATCGCTGCACATATCGGAACCTTGCCCTCTGCGATGCGGTTTTGACCGTATTTATGCAGTTCCTCGTGCGAAAACGTAGGCTCCGGTCCACCCGCGCACATAGTGCACTTATCCATCGCACCTTTGATACCGAAAGCCCCGTCTCTAGGGAATTGCGGAGCGCCGAACGGACACGCATAGAGGCAGTATCCGCAGCCGATACATTTATCTTTGTCGTGTAAAACGACACCGTCGGTTCTGATATAGAAGCATTGAACCGGGCAAACTTGCGCGCAAGGCGCATCGGTGCAGTGTTGGCAAGCAATAGAGCTTGAAACCTCCTGCCCCTCTATGCCCTCGTTTAGAGTGATAACCTTGCGCCTATTGATCTGCACGGGAACCTCGTGCGCCGAGCTGCAGGCTACCTGGCAACCATAGCAAGCGATGCAACGCTCGACATCGACGTAAAATTTTAATCTTGCCGGCATTTTATCTCCTTATGCTCTTTCTAGTCTGCAAAGACCGGCGTTAAATTCCGAAATTTGCGTATTTATGTCAAAGCCGTAGTTGGTAATCGTATTTGAGCTCTCGCCTCTGATATATGGCTTAGTACCCTCAGGATAGCGCTCGCTTAGATCCTCGCCCTGGAAAATTCCCGCGAAGTTATACGGCATAACAATACGATCAGGCGTTACGGCGTGCGAATAGATGCACTTGACTTTGATCTTCGTGCCTTGCGGCGAATGAATCCACATCATCTCGCCATCTTTGATACCTTTATCAGCGGCAAGCTTAGGATTTACGTGCGCAAACATCTCCGGAGTAATCGCTGAAAGATACTTGCTCGTTCGCTCAATCATGCCCGCACCACTTAAATTTACAAGCCTTAACGAGCTTACGATAGTAGGGAAGTCCTTGCTCCAATCCTGCTTTTTCTGCTCGGAGATAAATCTAGTAAATACGCGGAAATTTCGTTTTTGATCCGCAAAAGTCGGATATTTCTCTACTAAATCCCATCTAGGCGAGTGGATCGGTTCGCGGTGCTTCGGAATTTGATCCGCAAACTGCCAAACCTTGGCTCTGGCTCTTGCGTTTCCGCAAGGACAAATTCCAAACTCGCGACATTTCTTAGCGATAATGCCACTATAATCTGTGCTCCACGTAGGTCCCATCTTGGCTTTCTCTTCCTCGTTTAGCGTGATGCCTAAAACCTGCTCGATATTTGCCTTGGTAATCTCTGCATGTCCGCCTTGAATTTTTGATCCCGGAAGTGTAATGCTCTCGTCGGCTAGCTGCGAAACGCCGTCGTGTTCTAAGCCGAAGCGGTTTCTAAATCCCATACCGCCGTCGGCATAAGGCTTAGTTACATCGTAAAGAATCGGCGTGCCCGGGTGTTGCGTATCCCAGCAAGGCCATGGAAGTCCGTAGTATTCGCCCTCTACTTCGCCGCCTATGCCGCGCAGGGTATCGGGATCAAATAGATGCCAGTTTCTCTGCTGTCTGCGAAATCTAGCTGCGGTGCGTCCGTTATTTCCAATACTTTGAGTATTGCGTGCAATCTCATCGGTAGCGTCGTCAGGCCAAACAAAATCGTCTTTAACCTGCTTAAGCTCGCCATCAACGATGCCCATCTTCATGCCGCGAACGTATTCGTCGTAAAAGCCGAATTTTTTCGCGAATAAAAACATTACCTCCTGATCCTCTTTGCTCTCAAATAGAGGCTTAACAATCTGAGTTCTCCACTGACCGCTGCGGTTTGTAGCGCTTAGATGACCTTCGCTCTCGAACTGCGTAGCTACCGGCAAAACATAAATTCCATCCGGTCTATCGTTTAGAATCGCTACTTCGTTTAAGAACGGCTCGGCGACTACCAGCATATCGATCTTGCCTAATGCTTCTTGAGTCTCGCGAACATGAGCCATAGAAGTAATTCCTGTGCCTTGCACCCAAAGAACGCGGACATTGCCACTACTTAAAACGGGCTCGTTTTTCAAAACGCCCTGCCACCATTTAGATAGCGAAAAACCCTTTTCGTTGCGCCAGTTTATCACATCTTGCTCGATGCTCGGATCGTAGTGAAAATACTCGGTAAAATTCGTACCAGGCACTTTTTCACCCTGCTTTTCGTGCGGCTGCTTAGTAGAGACGGCAAATCTTTTAATAAACTGCTCGTAATCTACGCCCCAGCCCTTGCAGAAGTGCTTCCAAGCGTTATCGGCTAGCCCGTAATACGCAGGTAAGCTATCGGAGAGATTGCACATATCGGTAGCGCCCTGAACATTATCATGGCCTCGAAGGATGTTGCAACCGCCGCCCGGCTTGCCCATATTGCCTAGTATGAGCTGCAAAAGAGCCAAAATTCTAGTATTAGAACTTCCGATCGAGTGCTGTGTAATGCCTAGAGCCCAGCATAAAGTAGCGGGCTTTGTGGTAGCGAACATCCTCGTAAATTCTATCAGCTCCTCTTCTTTGCAGCCGGTGACATTGGCTACCTCTTTAGGATCCCACTTCTCAGCTTCGGCTCTAATCTCCTCTACAGCGTAGGTTCTGGTTTTTATTAGCTCCTTATCTTCCCAGCCGTTTTTAAAGATTAGATGCAGCATTCCGTACACAAACGCTATATCGGTTCCCGGACGAATTCTAATATACATATCGGCCTTAGCCGCAGTTCTAGTAAAATTTGGATCGACGACGACGATTTTCGCGCCGTTTCTATCGCGAGCTTGAAGAGCATGCTTCATAGCTCCCACTGGATTTGCAACCGCGGAATTCGCACCTATGAAAAGGATCATTTTAGAATTTTTCGCCATATCGCCTACGTGATTTGTCATAGCTCCATAACCCCAAGTATTCGCCACACCGGCGACTGTTGCGCTATGTCAAATTCTGGCTACGTGGTCGTTGCTGTTCGTACCCCAGAAGGCTGCAAATTTTCTAAAATAATACGCTTGTTCGTTGCAAAATTTAGCCGAACCCAGAAATACCACACTATCTGGACCGTCCTCTTTGCGGACTTGAAGCATTTTATCGCCGATTTCATCAACCGCTTGTTCCCAACTGATGCGCTCCCACTTGCCACCAACCTTTTTGAGCGGATATTTAAGACGCATTTTAGATTTGGTTAGATCGATTTGATCGATTCCCTTACAGCAGTGACTGCCTTGCGAGATCGGGTGATCTACTGCCATATCTTGGCGAATCCAGGTATTGGTGCTCTCATCCACTTGAGCCTCGATACCGCAGCCTACGGAACAGATCGAACATATCGTTCGCTTCATAACGGAACCTGGAAATGGGTTTTTGATCTCTTGCTCAGTAGCAGCTCTTAGCGTATTATTTTCGCCAAACGCAGCTACACTGCTCGCTCCTAAAGCGGCGAGTTTCAAAAACGATCTCCTTCCGATCGCATTCTCACTCATGAAAATTCTCCTAGTAAGCTACTTTATAGTATTTTTTCCACGCTTCACTCTCCCAGTAAAGCACCTCTTTTTTCGGTGATTTGCCACGAACGGTATCGCCATAGTCCTGCTCGCTTTTTGCTAGAGCCTGAGACGCGGCAACGCCCACGGCACCTACTGCGCCGATTTTTAGAGATTTTTTAAGAAAATCCCTGCGTTTGTTCTCCATGGTTTTCCTTTGTGAAGAAATCGCTTTAAATCTTTTATTGTAGTAACGCCTGTTACAGGATTTAAGTCTAATGAATTATAACGAAAAGGCAGTGAGATGGAAATTAAATTTTAAGTTACTTTTTAAATTTTATTTAAAATTCAAAATATAAAGTTCTAACTAAAAAACTACTCGCAAAACTAGAGTTTGCGAGTTTAAAATTTAACCGAAATTCTGCTTTTGCGTTAAGATTTCCGTTAAAAATTTTATTTATCAATCCAGATCAAAAATATCTTCCGGATTGGTAAATTTATTTTGATAGCCGCCTTTTTTGATCGCTTCTTTAACGACGCTGCGATCTTTCTTTTGCGGAGCGGCAAGCGCTAAAAGCGAGCGTTCTAGCGCAAAAAAGCTTCTCATTAGTGCGCCTAATGATTTGAAAAAATCCGCCCGCACATGCCCGCACAAAAGCTCGCTAAACTCATCTACAAAGCTGTTGGTGACATTCGTAAAAAGCTCTAACGCCAGTGCTTCGCCGTCTTGTGCGCCGATGAAATTTTTAGCGCATTGCGAGTTCGCGGTATTTTTACCATCCTGCGGACCTGTAAAATTTTTACTGCCATGCAAACCTGCAGAATTTTTTCCGTCTTGCGCCGTCAAGCTCGCGCTATTCGTAAAATTTTGCTCATTTGCCACGGAATTTTGTCCGTTTAAAACCGCGCTGTGTTTTGCAGCCGCGTCGCGAAGTAGAGTTGAATGCAGGTAAAAAATAAATCCCACATAGTCCTCGCACTCTTTGCAAAGCTCCATATTGCGGCGAAATTTACTCTTTTTTAGCACGTCGATTACCGCGACACGCATACGTCCATCGTCGCGTCCCTCGTCGTAGAAGCTCGCACTCATCGGCACATTGGCGTATGAAAAATCAAAAAGCACGGAATTTTGCTCGCTTTTAAACGCAGAAAAGTCGAATTTCGCTAAATTTTGAAATTCCGCCTCATCGCTAGACACGATTGGCGAGCTACGTAAAAATTCCAGTTGCTCCTTCCAGCGCTTAAATTTCGCATCCGTTTCATAGAAAAAAAACGGAATTGCAAAAAATTCATAGTAGTAGCTTCTTGCTTTGATTAAATTTGTATCCATTACATCGCCCCTTTTCTAGCATCTTCTATCTGCTTTTTTATCATTATTTTCGCTTTGCAATCGCCGCAGCAAAAAAGTGTCTTCATCTTTTCAGGCTCGTTTGCAAAATGCGCGCCCATCATATCCGCGATCTTCATCACGGCTTTGCTCGTCGCAAATTCCTTACCGCATTCAATGCACTTAAAAAGCTCATCTTTAGCTAGCATTTTGTAATTAAAAAATCCCGGCTCAAGCTCCACGCCGCAAGGCTCAAGCTCGATCGTATCCTTTTCGGCGCAGCTTAGCACGCAGTAGTTACACGTCGTGCAAAGCGAGGCATTGAGCTTAATTGAATTGTCGCTGTTATCGGCATACAGCGCGCCGGTATTACAGGCACCCACGCAGCTAAGGCATAGCGTGCAGCTTGCTTCGTTTATGTTTACTTTGCCAAATTTTAGCAACTCTCCGCTTTTTACAGCGCCGAAGCTGCCCTCGCCAACCATTGCGCTTACGCGTTTGGAAAAAATTTCTTTCTTGCTAAGACCCTGCTCATTTAGGCTAAAAGCCCACGGTTGAGAACTTTGCGCCCACTTTAGCGTTTCTTGTAGCTCGGTTAAATTTCGCGCTAAAAATACCGCGTCCTTGCCGTAGATCGCGCGCGAAATTCCATTGATAAGCTCCACCGCTTCGCGCGTGCCCTCGCCCACGTCCGTGCCGTAAATGATCACACTCGAGCCGCTTTCTTGCATCGCGCTTAGCAGATTTACCTCATCTATTTGCTTGCTTCCAAAAATTCCAAACGGCAGCACGCCGCACGGAAGCTGCACTGCGGGTGCGGACTCGATTTCTCCCTCTGCGATGAGGAGCGGAATTTTGCCTGCATAGAGCTTTGCGATCTCGCCAAATACGCTTTGAGGCAGCTTGGCAAATTTCAGCGCGCCGCTAGGGCAGACGCTTACGCACGCGCCACAGCCTATACAGTCGATGTGCGAAAACACGAGCTCGCGCTTTTCGTCGTTTTTCAAAATCGCCACTGTAGGGCAAACCTCCACACACGGCGCGCGCAGCTCATTTCGCCTACCGTGATATTGGCAGATCGCAGGATCAAAGATCGTGGAATTCTTATAATGATAAACCGGGCTTTTGGAATTTAAAATTTCTAAAATTTCATCGTCTTTTAGCCCTAAGATCTCGTAGCAGCCGCTTTGTCGTAGCTGATATGGCGCTGCGCCGCTAATCAAGAAAAAATCCGCCTCGGTCTCAACCTCATCCCGCTCGCTTAAAATCGTAACCGAAAGATCGCCAATCTCGCCATAGACGAACTTTATCTCAGCCCTGCTTAACGCGATCACCTTAAATCCGTGCTGCCTAAGTAGCCCCACAAGCCCCTCTCGCGGCTCATCACAGGCGAGAATTACGTTTTTGCCGACGGGCTTTTGATAGTCGCTATCTAGCGCGCCGTCGAAGGCAATATCCTTGGCGCGATACAAAATATCTACGTTTTTAGCGATTTGTAGCGGCTCATCTGCGGAATTTTCTATATAAAAATTTATCTCGGGCGCATAAATTTGCGCTTTTAATTTCGGCGAATTAGCAACGATAAATTCCTCATTTTTCGCCCCCTCTTCATCGCCGCAAATTTCGATATCGTCGCTTAAGACGACATCCTTTAGCCCCGCGGCGTAAAATCCATGTTCTTTCATAATCTATCCTAAATTGATAATTAGGCGGGTTTTACTCTTATTTTCTAAACAGCTTTTAAATTCTGCACTTAAAGTAAATCGAATTTAAATTAATAATTCTATAGATAAAGCAAAATCAAAGCTTTAAATGATAAAATCGCCTAAATTTTAAGGCATCGGGGTCGCAATGCAACGAATCAAACTACCAAAAATCGACAAAATCGCAAACGCGCAGGAGTTTCAAAACTGCCTCCGCCCGCAAATCATCAAAATCGCGCAAGAGCTCATCCGGCAGGAGCGCGAAAAAGCGCTGCAAGGAGGCGAGCTCGCAAGCGAAAGCGAGATCATCGCGCGCATCAAATCGCGCTACGAAAAGTTCCAAAATCTAAGTCTTAAACCGCTCATCAACGCAACCGGCGTCGTGCTGCACACAAACCTCGGCCGCAGCGTCATCAGCGCCGAAATTTTAGCCCGCGCGCAAAAGATCATCACCTCATATTCAAATTTAGAATACGACCTATCCGAGGGCGCGCGCGGCAACAGATACGACTACATAGCGCTTTTGTGCAGCGAGCTCTTCGGCGCGCAGGACGCGCTCGTGGTCAATAACAACGCTGCGGCGGTATTTTTGGTGCTAAATACCTTCGCGCGCGGACGCGAAGTCGTGGTAAGCCGCGGCGAGCTAGTCGAGATCGGAGGGAGCTTTCGAGTAAGCGAAGTGATGGCAAACTCCGGCGCAAAGCTCGTAGAAATCGGCACCACGAACAAAACCAAGCCGGAAGATTACGAAGAAGCGATCAATGAAAACACGGCGATCTTGATGAAGGTGCACCGCTCAAATTTTAAAATTTCGGGCTTCAGCTCTAGCGTAAGCGCTGCGGAGGTGGCGGCTCTCGCACGTCGCGCCTCACAGGCAAAGAGAGAATTTTTAGCGCTTAGAGAGGCAAGCTTTAAAAATTTAGCAGATCTTTGCGGCGGCTCTTCGGACACAGACGGCGAAATTTTAAATTCCGCGCCGAATGGTTTAAGCTTAGCTGCAAGCTCTGCGAATGCTCCAAATTTAAATAGCGGCGAGCAGTTCGAAAAGAGCGAGCGTTTTTATGGAGACAGCGAGAGCGAAATTTCCGCTAAAGCTTCTAAAATTTGCCCCGCAAAATTTAGCATGAAAAAAGTAGAAAACTTTAACGAGATTATCGATTATTACGATCTTGGAAGCGGCTACGCGAGCGAGCTGGGATTTGGGCTAGACAAAAGTGAGCCCTCTATTTTTGAGCTTTTAAAAAGCGGGGTGCGGCTGCTTAGCTTTAGCGGCGACAAGCTTTTCGGCTCCGTGCAGTGCGGCATCATCCTAGGAGATCGCGAGCTCATCGCGCGCCTGCGCAAAAACCAGCTACTGCGAATGCTGCGCGTGGACAAGATCACGCTAAGCCTGCTTGCCGAGACGATCAAGGCGTATATAAATAAAGAATTTCACCTCATCACGACGATAGATCAGATCCATCTTAGCCTGGACGAGCTACGTGAGCGAGCGGAGCTAGTGCGATCGCGTATCGACGTAAAATCGCAGATCGTGCCTACTACCACCTTTGTAGGCGGCGGTACAATGCCGAGCGCCTCCTATCCTAGCGTTGCGCTTGCGATACTTGACGGGGCAGACCCGCAGAGCACGCAGGCAAAATTTCGCGCTGCGGGTATAATCGGACGGATCGAGCAGGATAAATTTTTGCTCGATTTCAGATCGATTTTAAAAAGCGACTTGCAAGATTTAATAAAAAAGATCGGAGAAATTTATGAATAGCGTAATTATCGGCACCGCAGGCCATATCGATCACGGAAAGACTGCGTTAATCAAGGCGCTAAACGGCTTTGAGGGAGACCGAATGCCGAGCGAAAAAGAACGTGGTATCACGATCGATCTTAGCTTTTCGCATCTGCGCTCTGGGGATACCAACGTCGCTTTCATCGACGTTCCTGGGCATGAAAATCTAGTCAAAACGATGATTAGCGGCGCGTATGCCTTCGACGCTGCGATGCTGGTAGTCGCCGCGGACGACGGGCTGATGCCGCAAAGCAAAGAGCATATTCAAATTTTATCGCTGCTCGGGGTAAAAAGCGTGATCTTATGCATCAGCAAGTGCGATCTGGTGGGCGACGCGCGCAAGGCGGAGGTCGCGGTGCAGTGCAAGGAATACATCAGTAAATTTAAGGATTTGCAAATTTTAAACACTTTTTTTATCAGCATAAAAGATCCCGCAAGTATCATTGAACTGAAAAACTATCTCTTCAATATCAAGCCCGCGCAGCGCCAAGGAGGCGGCGTGGTGCACTACTACATCGACCGCGTCTTTTCGCTTAAGGGGCTCGGCACCATCGTAACGGGCAGCCTCATTAACGGCGCGATTTCAAAGGGCGAGAAGCTTTATAACTGCGATCTGGGTAAAATTTTTAACGTCAAAAGCGTGCAGATCCACGACGAGGACACGCCGCTAGCGCAGGCTCCAAACCGCGTTGCGCTGAGCTTGGACGCCAAAACGAGCGAGCTTGAGAAGGGGCAAATCCTAAGCAAAAAGGGCTTTTTTCGCGGCTTTAATGAAGCCGACTGCACCTTTAGCGGCGAAATTTCACACAACCAAGATGTGCTGTTTTGCGTCGGAAGTAAGCAAAGCGCGGCAAAAGCGCTCATTTTAAAAGAACTTCCTAGCGGCGAGAAGCTCGTGAGCTTTAAATTTGACAAAACGATGTTTTTGAAATTCGGCGAGCCCTTCGTTTGCTTGTCAAACTCGCGCGTAATCGGCGGAGGACGCGTGCTAAACGCCGTAGTCGAGCCGCTAAAAAAGCAGAGCAAAGCCGTACTTCTCACCGCGCTTTTGAAGCGAAATTTCACCGAAGCGTTTAAAATTTTAAGCCTCTTTCACAAGCATGGATTCGGGCTATTTTCGGCATATCAGCGCTTCGGAATGGAATACGACGAAGCGGTAAAGATCGCGCGCGGCATAGAAGGGACGTATTTTGACGAAGCAAATTTATGCGTTTACGATCTAAGCGCGATCGAGGACGTGAAAAGCCTCATAAAATTTATCGTCTCAAAAAACGACTACGCGATCTTTTCGCCAGCTTCGATCGCCCTAAAGCTCTCGTGGGCCAGCGAAGATCTTGCCGCGCGTGCGCTTAGCGAGCTTGAGCGGGGCGGCATCGTCTCCAAAAAGGGCGGAGTTTACGTAAAATCGGGGGTGGATTTTGACACGCTCAAACAGAGCCTGGAGAGTAAAATTTTTGATCTCATCAAAAAGGGCGGCATCGCGCCATTAGCGCCTTATAACGTCTATGACGAGCTGGAGATTGACCGCAGTAGCGGCGATGACGCGCTAAAGAAGCTAACCTACGCCAAAAAGGTCGTCCGTCTCGCGCACAATCTCTTCGTCGAGGCCGAAAATTTAGCCCTGGCGATCAAACGCCTCTACGCAATCATCGAAAAAGATGGCTTCGTAAACGTCACGAACGCCAAAGAGGAGCTTGGGCTTAGCAGAAAATTCGTCATCTGCTATCTCGAGTACCTAGATAAAATGGGAAATATCGTGACGATCGACAATAAACGCTATTTGAAAAAGTAAAAATTTAAAATTTTGCACTACAATGCGCGGAATTTTTTGCAAAGGAAAAAAATGAAAAAAGCTATTTTAACTTCAGTTGCGCTCGCAGCGAGCCTAAACGCGGCTTTAAGCGACAGCGAAATTCTATCCATCTACGGCGGCGCGCCTCAAGGCATCGAAATAAAGGTCGCCGAGCGCATCCCGCTTAGCGAGCCAAAGGGCGTAGAGGCGGTCGTTTTAAAGATTTCTCAAGGCAATATGTCGCAAGAGGAGATCATTTTCACCCAAGGCGATCTGATCTTTACCGATATCATCGATCCTAAAAAACGCGTAGTCTATAAGGAGCAGATCAAACAAGACCGCATCGCAGGACAGCTAAGTAAGGTCTTCAAAGCAGAGAGCAAAGACAATATCATCAAGCTAGGAAACGATCCTAAAAAGCCTACGATTTTGATGCTGACGGACGCTTTGTGCCCATTCTGCCGCAAAGAGATGGCAAGGATCGAAGAAACTCTAAAAAATAACAATGTCGATATCGTCATGACCTCCGTTCACGGCGATGACGGCCACGCAAAATCCGCGCTCATCTACAAAGAGATCAAAAATGCTAAAACCGACGAGCAAAAGATAGCGGTTTTTAGAAAATACTACGCCGAAGATAACAAAGCAGGTGCCAAAGACGTAAGCGCCGCCGAGCTAAACGCTGCAAAAGCCCTAGCTGCCAAATACTTCGGTGCGGGGGTAAACTCGGTGCCTTACATCATCGAACTAGACAAGCTAAAATAATCTCTTTTAAATTTTGCGGAGCGATCCGCAAAATTCCACCTCATTCTCTTAGTCTTAGCGATTTTAATTAATCCGGATTTTATAAAATTTTACGAGTAATTGCTTTAGAATTTTTATAATCCCGCTGCTTAGCAAAATCTTTTTATCGAACCAGATTTAAAATTTTAAAATTTCTTTGCATATGGAATTTTGAAATTTAATAATCACGGAATTTAAAGCAGACACAGATCTTTAAAATTTCAGACCACTTTTAAAAGACACGTGCAAAATTCTACTGCAAAATCCGCATTATTCTTTATATTGAAAGTAGCATAAAAGCGATAAGTGCATGAAATTTAAAAGCGAGAAAATATGCAAGCAAAATCCACGGTCGAAATTTTAAAATTTCGCAGCAAAGTTCGGGTAAAATTTAGCCGCAAATTTTATTTCGCGACAAAGAGGAATTTACAGTCGTACTTAAGGCTAGCTATCTTGGGCTACTCCGATTAAAATCAGAATTCCACGTCAAAAGCGGCTCTTGCCAGGCTATTTTTGCTCTCGCTTAACTCGTACGACGCGCTGAGTCCGACGCTTTGAAAGATCTTATATTTCAGCCCGATCGCGCCGTTAAATACGCCGCTAGAATAATCAAGCCCCTCCACGTCGTATCTGTCCGAATACTTTCTGCTTGCATGATACGAATCGCCGCTAAACCGATGCTCGTACTCAGCATTTGCGAATATTTGCAGATCGCCGAAAGCCTTGATCGCGTAAATTCCCGCGGTACCGTTCGGCGCGGTTTTTGAAGCGGAGCTAAATTTAAGCCTAGAGATCGCATCCTCGTTCACTCTAATTACTCCAAGCCCCAAATATGGCTTAATATAGCCGTTTTCAAATAAAAATTTATACCCTGCTCTCGTGCTGAAAT
>ERZ772957.1550-NODE-1550-length-14700-cov-11.915876_pt1 | contig 14700 bp, 14 predicted proteins | sample MGYA00580682_ERZ772957 | MGnify/ENA primary metagenome ERZ772957 (study PRJEB29015, sample SAMEA2737921) | human oral metagenome | biome: human oral; feature: human-associated habitat; material: dental | place: China | collected 2025 ...
TGAGAAGCGGCAGCTTCTTGAGCAGCACGAGAACCTTCTCCCGCACCGCTTCCTTAGTAACAAAAGCGCGCGCCATGGCCAGAGCCGAGCCCGCCTCGTCAACCGCGCCGTACGTTTCGACGCGCAGAGAATTCTTATCGACACGCTCGCCCGTATAGAGGCTCGTCTGTCCCTTGTCACCTGTTTTCGTATAAACGCCCATCTTTTTCACCTCAATGCAGTCAGATCGTCAAAACCATGCGGCGCATCAGTCGAGGACTTCGATCGCACTGAAAAAGATGGCGATTTCGCGCGCCGCGCTCTCGGGGCTGTCGGATGCGTGGACAGCGTTCTTGCCGACGCTTTCGGCGTAGAGCTTGCGAATCGTTCCCTCGGCGGCTTCCGCAGGATTCGTCTTGCCGTTGAGCTCACGCACGCGGGCGATGGCGTCGTCACCGGCGAGCACCATGGCGACGAGCGGCGCCGAGGTCATGAATTCTTCGAGCTCCGCATAGTAGGGGCGCCCGATGTGCTCGGCGTAGTGCTTCTGCGCCACGCGCGGCGTCATCTGCATGAGCTTCATCGCGAGGATCTTGAGTCCCGCCTTTTCATAGATGGCGATGATGTCGCCCGTGTGCTGCTTTTCAAATGCGTCCGGCTTGATGAGTACCAACGTCTTTTCCTGCATCTTCATATCTCCTTTTGCAAATGTTCCCGCGCTTCGCGCTCCTCCCGATAGACCCGGGCAAGCTTGCAGTAGTTCATCGCCGAGGCGCGAACCGCCTCGACCTCGTCTTCACGCAGTGCGCGGACAATGCGCGAAGGATTGCCGTAGACCAGGGAATCATGCGGGATCTTCTTGTGCTGTGTCAGAAGCGTCGCTGCACCGATGATCGTATTTTCTCCGATCTCCGTATAGCCGAGCAAGGTCGAACCCATGCCGATCAGACAGTTGTTGCCGATCTTGCTGCAGTGAATCAGCGTGTTGTGGCCAATCGTCACATAATCGCCGACAATCGTTGGCGTATCGCCCATGACGTGAACGGTAGCGTTGTCCTGGACGTTCGTGTACCTGCCGATGACGATGGGCTGCAGATCGCCGCGAATGACCACGTTGAACCAAATGTTCGCTCCTTCCATGATCGTCACGTCGCCGACGATCGTAGCATTCGGCGCGATGAGCGCCGTCGGGTCGATCTTCGGCTGCCTGGATTTATAGGGCAGGATGACTGCCATGCGAACCCCTCCCTTTTCGTATTCCCTCATCTTGCAAAAACTATTATAAGGAATTTTCTCCCTCTTGTAAAGGACGCCGCCCAGGCGTGTGCAAGCAGCGCTCCAAGAGGCGCACCCTCGCTTCACGCAGCCATTTTCCGATGGCGGCGCCGCGAAGCCCGGGCGGCGCCTCCGTGCCGCGCACGGCGAGCATCTGCCGGCGCAGCTCTTCGCCGTGCACCAGATAGTGCGGCAAAGAGCCGTGGTCGGCGCGGATGACGGCGCAGAAATCGTCGAACGAAAGCCCCGACTTTTCCACCGAGAGCAGCAGGTCGGTGATCTTGCCCGCCTTCTTCAGGAGCGGCGCGCGCATGTGCTCGCGGATGACGAAGTGCGCCGCCGTAAGCCACGATTTCGGCAGCGTCATGCGCGCGTTCCACGCTTCGAGCACGTCTCTGCCGCGCACCTCGTGACCGTAATGATGCGGCAGCATCTCGACGGGCGTCCGCCCCTTGCCGATGTCGTGCACGAGCGCGGCGAAGCGCGCTTCGAGCGTCGGCGTCACCTCTGCCACGGCATCGACGACCTGCATCGTATGGCAGAAAGCGTCGCCCTCGGGATGATACGCCTGCGGCTGCGTCTTCCCCTGCAAGTTCGCGATTTCGGGAAAAACGCAGCGCAGGAGATCCGCCTGCGCGAGAGCAAAAAAGAAGCGCGCGGGCTGCGGTGCGGCGAGCGCGCGCGAAAGCTCGTGCACGATGCGCTCCGATGGTTCCGCCGCGAGCTCCGCCGCGCACGCCGCCATCAAGGCGAGCGTCCCCTCGTCGATGGCAAATCCCAGCTCCGCCGCCTGGCGCGCTGCGCGCAGCGCCCGCACGGGATCTTCGGAAAAGTGGTGCGACGTCGCGCGAATGAGGCGCCGCGCGAGATCACCCTGCCCGTCGTAGGGGTCGATGAGCTTCATATCCGGCAGGCGAAACGCCATGCTGTTGATGCGCGTGTCGCGGCGAAAGAGATCGTCTTCGATCGTGACCTCCTTGCCGAAGTCAACGGCAAAACCGCGATAGCCATGCCCCGCCTTGCGCTCGTGGCGAGCGAACGCGACCTCCGAGAGAACACCGTCGATTTCCACGAGATAGACGGGGAACGAGCGGCCCACGGGGAACGCCTCGGGAAAGAGCTGCAGAAAGGTCTCCCTGTCCAGACCCGTGACGACGAAATCCTTGTCCTGCGGCTCAGCTCCGCGCAAAAAGTCGCGCACCCAGCCGCCCACAAGGTAGACCGTGCCGCCCGCCTTCTCCACGATACGAATGAAATCTTCCTCGCGCACGAACGGCTCCCTCCCTCTTCGGCGCCCTTTTCAGCGATTGCGCAAGAGCCTAGCACCGTGCGCGTCGATGGAAAGCTGCAATGCGTGCGCCTCGATCTCGTGCTCAGCGAAGGCCTTGACCATCGCCGCGCCCACCGCCTCTTCGTTTTCCAGCGTGTAGGCGATGAGGCACGGCCCTGCGCCGCTGAGGCTCGCGCCGAGGGCACCTGCCCGGCGCGCGGCACGAAAGACGTCTTTCATGCCCGGGATGAGCTTCTCCCTGTACGGCTGGTGCAAGGCATCGGCGAAGGCGTTTCGCAGGAAGCGCGGCTGCCCCTTCGTCAGCGCCGCGACGAGCAGCGCCGCGCGGCTCACATTGAAGACGGCGTCCTTCATGCGCACCTCTTCGGGCAGGACGCTGCGCGCGAGCCGCGTCGAGAGCGGGAATTCCGGCACGGCGACGACGAGCTTCAGCGGCATGCGCGGCATCAGCGAGAAGCACTCGACCCTGCCGCGCGTGACGACGCTGATCGTGAAGCCGCCGAATATGGCGGGCGCCACATTGTCAGGATGACCCTCAATGCTCGTCGCCATCTGCAGGAGATCGCGGCGGGAAAAGCGATTGCCGAGCAGGGCATTCGCCGCCTTCAGACCCGCGACGATCGCCGCCGCGCTGCTGCCGAGGCCGCGCGACAGCGGGATGTGGTTCGTCATGCGCAGGCGAAAGCCCTGCACCTCTTCTTCGAGATGCGCGCGCTTCAGAACCATGCGGATGGCGCGCAGCACGATGTTGCGCTCATCGCACGGGATGTTGCCCGCGCCTTCGCCCTCGATTTCAATGACGAGTCCCGCTTCCTTCTGCAGCGTGAGCTCCAGATCGTTATAAATCGTGCAGGCGACGCCTATGGCATCGAAGCCCGGCCCGCAGTTCGCGCTCGTGCCCGGCACGCGCACGCGGATCGTTCGGTTCAGCATGGCGCGCCGTCCTCCTGTGGATTCTCCACGCGGATGATGCTGCGGATCTCGCTGACGACGGCGAGCTTCTTGAGGTCGTCCGCCGCCTGCTGTATCTTCTCATGCTTGACGACGTGCGTGACCGCGACGATTTCCGCATGTTCCTTGACGCTGCGCGTCTGAATGACGGATTTCAGGCTGACCCCATGATTGCCGAACGCCGTCGCGATGGCAGCGAGAACGCCCGGCTCATCGTCGACAAGGAGGCGCACATAGTAGGACGCCTCTGTCTTCGCCACGGGGCAAAGACTCTTGTGCGCGTAGCATGTGCAGTGCAGCCGTCCGAAGGTGTCGAGCTGCATGTCGCGCGCGATGTCGATGACGTCGGCGACGACGGCGGAAGCCGTCGGCAAGGAGCCTGCGCCGCGCCCGTAGAACATCGCCTCGCCGATGGCGTTACCGCGCACAAAGATGGCGTTGTAGACGTCGTTGACGGAGGCGAGAGGATGCGTCTTCGGCAGGAATACGGGGTGCACGCGCACATCGACGCCCGCCTCGCCGAGGTCGCGGCCAATCGCCAGGAGCTTCACGACGTAGCCGAGCGCCTTCGCGTACTCGATGTCCGCGGGCGTGATCTTCGTGATGCCCTCGACCGAGACGTCCTCAAAGCGCACGCGCGTATTAAAGGCGATGGAGGCGAGGATCGCGAGCTTGCGCGCCGCGTCGAGCCCCTCGACGTCGGCAGCGGGATTCGCCTCCGCATAGCCCTTCGCCTGCGCTTCCTTGAGCACGCTGTCGTAATCCGAGCCGTTCTCCGCCATCTGCGTCAGCATGTAGTTCGTCGTGCCGTTGATGATGCCCATGATCTCCGTGACGCGGTTCGCCGTCAAACATTGCTTTAAGGGCATGACGATGGGAATGCCGCCGCCGACGCTCGCCTCGAAATGAAAGTCGACACCGTTCTTTTCCATCGTGCCGAACATATCCTTGCCATACTGCGCCACGACGTCCTTGTTCGCCGTCACGACGTTCTTGCCCTTCTCCATGGCGCGCAGCATATACTCGCGCGCCGGATGGATGCCGCCGAGAAGCTCGATGACGATGTCGATCTCCTCGTCGTCGAGGATCTCGTCCACGTCCTCGGTCAGGTGCAGCCCCTCCATGTAGGGGCGTTCCTTCTTCGCATCGCGCACGAGCACAGATTTCAACGAGAGCTTCACGCCCGCCTTCGCCGTGATCTCGCGCTCATTTTCCCGAAGCACGCGCACGACGCCCGTACCGACCGTGCCGAAGCCCAGCATGCCGATCTTGATCTCTTTCATCTCTTCACCTCTCATCATACCTGGCCGAGAACCTCCAGACGCTTCACGCCGTCCACCATGCGCAGCTTGTCGAGAAGCGCTTCGATATCGACCAAGAGGTTCGCCGTTTCGATAGAAACCGTCGCATTCGCCACGCCCTGCAGCGGAATGCCCTGATTGATCGTCAGCACGCTGCCGGAGTCTGCCGAAATCGTATTGAGCACACTCGAAAGGACGCCTTTCTTGTGCTCAAGGAGAAGCGTCAGCGAGATGATCTTGTTGCGGCTCGCCTCGTAGAACGGAAAGACGTAGTCCTTGTACTTGTAATAGGCGCTGCGGCTCAGACCCATGCTGTCGACCGCCTCGTTGATCGTGCGGGCGTCGCCGCGCTTGAGCATCTCCTTCACGCGGATCGTCTTCTTGATTGCCTCAGGCAGGATCTGCTCCTGTACGAGAAAGAAGCCGTTCTGCGGCTTTTGTTCCGTGTTTTCCTGGTTTTCCTTGCGTTCTCTTGGCATAAACATTCCTCCTGCATTCTTGATTCCACGCTTGGAGTTTATCATCTTTCCATACTATTGTACAGTCCCTATAGACATTTAGCAAGAAAATAATTATCATCTGTGCGACTCAGGGAAACGCGGATACGTGGTTCCTCAGCGATGCCCAGCCTTGATCTTGCTCTCCGTGCCGTTCAGGAGTCTGCCGATGTTCGCGTGGTGGCGCACGATGACGAGCACGGCAGCGAGGACGCCGAAGAGCGTGTATTCCGTCGGATAGTCAAAGAGAAAAGCGAGAACAGGCACGAGCGCCGCACCGACGATAGAGCCGAGGGAAACGTAGCGCGTCAAAAAGACGATGAGGAGCCAGGCGAAAAAGACGATGACGGTCACGACCGGCATGAGCATGGCGATGACGCCGAGTCCCGTCGCGACGCCCTTGCCGCCCTTGAAGCGCAGAAAGACGGACGCCGAGTGTCCGAGGATGGCGGCGATGCCGCCCAGAACCATGGCAAGCGGCGTGCCGACGAGCAGCATGGCGATCGTGACGCCCAAAAATCCCTTGAGGAAATCGAGCAGAAATACGAGTGCGCCCGGTCCCTTGCCCAACGTGCGGTAGACGTTCGTCGCACCGATGTTGCGGCTGCCGTGCTCGCGGATGTCGATGTGCCAGATCGCGCGGCAAAGGATCAGCCCGCTCGGTACAGAGCCGAGAAGATAGGCGAATATACAGGCGAGAAGCATCATATCTCTTCCTCCTCCCTGCCGCGCACGATGAGGCGCAGCGGCGTTCCCTCGAAGCCGAAGCTCTCGCGCAGCTTGTTCTCGATGTAGCGCAGGTACGAGAAGTGCATGAGCTCAGGCTCGTTGACGAAGACGATGAACTTCGGCGGGCGGATGTCCGCCTGCGTCATGTAGCGGATCTTGAGCTGCCTGCCCTTGTGCGCGGGCGGCGGGTTCACGGCGATCATGTCGCGCACGAGGTCGTTCAGGATGCTCGTCTTGACGCGCATCGAAGCCTGCTCCGCCACATATTTGACGAGATCGGTGACGCGCGCGACGCGCTGGTGCGTGAGCGCCGAGGTGTAGAGCACGGGTGCATACTGCAGGAAGCCGAGCTCGATGCGCAGCTCGTCGGTGAACCGCAGCGTGGATTTTTCATCCTTGTTCTCGTAAATATCCCACTTGTTGACGATGAGGACGACCGCCTTGCCCGACTCGTGCGCATAGCCTGCGATCTTCTTGTCCTGCTCCGTGATGCCCGCCGTGGCGTCGAGTACGACGAGCACGACGTCGGCGCGGTCGACGGCGCGCAGCGCGCGCATGACGCTGTAGCGCTCGATCGGCGCGTCGATCTTCCCCTTGCGGCGCATGCCCGCCGTATCGATGAGGATGAACTTCGTATCCCCCGCCACGAAATGCGTGTCGATGGCATCGCGCGTCGTGCCCGCAATGTCGCTGACGATGACGCGCTCCTCGCCTAAGAGCGCGTTGACGAGCGAGGACTTGCCAACGTTCGGGCGGCCGATGACGGCGATGCTGATCTCATCCGACTCCTTGTCCTCTCCCTCGCTTGCAGGGAAGAGCGCGACGAGCGCGTCGAGCAGGTCGCCGAGGTTCATCGCGTTCGTCGCGGAGATCGGCACGGGATCGCCGAGACCGAGGTTGTAGAACTCGTAGACGTCCGCCTCCTGCTTGGGCGAGTCGATCTTGTTCACCGCCAGAAGCACGGGCTTCTTCGTCGTGCGCAAGAGCTTGCCGACTTCCTCATCGGCAAGCGTCAGTCCCGAGCGCCCGTCGACGAGGAAGAGGATGACATCCGCTTCCTCCATGGCGATCTGCGCCTGCTGGCGCATTGAGCGCAGGATGACATCGCTCGTATCGAGCTCGATGCCGCCCGTATCGATCATCGTAAATTCCCTGCCGAGCCATTCGGCATCCAGATAGATGCGGTCGCGCGTGACGCCCGGCAAATCGTCGACAATGGACACGCGCTTTCTCCCCAGTTTATTGAAGAGCGTGGACTTGCCCACATTGGGGCGCCCCACGATCGCCACGATCGGCTTGCTCATTCCATCCTCTCCTTTTCTTCCTCTGCTTCTTTTCTCGGCTTCGTATACGCCGCGTTGCTCTGCCACATATAGGCGGCTGCATCGTCCGCCGCACCTCGATAATGCTCCCAATCGAGGAGCGCGCGCACGAGGTCGCCGCCGCCCTGCGCCGTCTCGACGCGCAAATGCGGCACGGCGCGGCGAAACGCTGCGAGCGTCATATCGTCGAGCAGGACGTTCTCGCCTGTGCGCAGGGCTGATTCGGGCAGGATGACGCCGTGCGGCGCCTCGGGGAGCTGCTGCAGAGCGCGCAGCATGTCCTCGCCCGTCAGAAGCCCCGACACGTTGACCGTCCTGCCAAAGTAGTCGTTCTCCACACCGAGGCAATGCACGGAAAGCCCCTCGACGGAAAGCTTCGCGACGAGCGCCTCGAAGAGCGGCACGACCGACGTCCCCGACAGAATCACAAGGTGCAGCGGCTCTTCATAGCCTGCGGGAGCGCCCATCTCCCGCAAGGTTTTCTGCCACTCTTCGATGAAGTTTCGCGCCAGACCGATGCCGTTGTCGAGCTGAGGGAAACCGTCGTACGCCGCCGCCGGCGGCACGGGCAGTCCTGCAAGGAAGTAGAACTCATCGCCGAGGTAGACGAAGCCCTTACCCGTCTTTTCCCGCGCGCGCTGCTGCCACGCCTCGATCTGGCGGACGACGGCCACCGCCCCCGTGCGATCGAACATCTGCAGCGGATAGCAGCCCTCGCGAAAGCGCGTGAGCCCGACGGGCACGATGGCGAGCGAGAGCGCGTGCGGCTGCCTTGCCAAAAGCTCCGCCACCGTACGGTCGAGCTCCTCGCCGTCGTTGAGTCCCGGGCAAAGGACGACCTGCGTGTGATACTCGACGTCCGCCGCGTCGAGGCGGTCGAGATGGCGGGCGATCTCCGCCGCGCGCTTCGTATTGAGCATGGCGGCGCGCAGGTCGGGATTCATCGTGTGGACAGAAACGAAGAGCGGCGAGAGATGATAGCGCTCGATGCGCTCGAAGTCCTTTTCGCGCATATTCGTCAATGTGACGAAATTGCCGTAAAGGAACGACATGCGATAGTCATCATCCTTAACCGACAGGCTCTTCCGCATACCCGGCGGCACCTGGTCGACGAAGCAGAAATAGCAGCGATTGCCGCACGAGCGGATGCCGTCGAAGACAGCGGAAGCAAACTCCACGCCGAGCTCCTCGTCGTAGTCCTTGTCGAAGGCAAGAATTTCCTGCTCGCCGTCCGCATGCTCGACGAGCAGCTCGATCTCCTCCTCCGCGAAAGCGAAGCTCAGATCAATGATATCGCGCAGTTCCTGTCCGTTGACGGCGAGGATCTTGTCCCCTGCCGCAAGCTCAAGCTCCTCCGCCAGGCTTCCCGGCAGCACGCGTATGATTTCCCCTGACAACATGCTCTTCCTCTGACTTTCCCCAGGGCGCTGCCCCGCTTTGATGAATAAGGGAGTGATGAATACTCATCACTCCCCGGCTTTTCCTATTCAGCTGTGAGGCTCAGTCCTCGCCGCCCTCTTCGTGGGTGACAGGCTCATCCTTGTAGTAGGAGACGTCCGAAACCTCGGCATCGCGCTGCGCCCTCGTGATCGAGAGCGAAATGCGCTTGCGCTTCATGTCGATGTGCAGGATCTTGACCTTCACGATGTCGCCGAGCTGCACTGCCTCATCGGCGCGCGCAATGCGGCGGTCGGCAAGCTCGCCCATCGGAATCAGACCGTCGAAGCCCGGCTCGATCTCCATGAAAGCACCGAAATCCGTGAGCTTGATGATCTTGCCCTTGATGTGCGTGCCCTCTGCATAGCGCTCCGCCTTGTCGAGCCACGGATCACGCATCGTGTCCTTGACGGAGAGCGAGATGCGCTTCGTATCGGGATCGAAGTTCTTCACATAGACATCGACTTCGTCGCCGACAGCAAGAACATCGGACGGCTGCTTCACGCGGTGCCAGGCGAGATCCGAGATATGCGCCAGACCGTCGACGCCGCCGATGTCGATGAAGGCACCGTACTCGACGAGACGCTTGACCATACCGCGGATGACCTGCCCGACTTCGAGCTTCGAGAAGACTTCTTCCTGCTTCTTCTCACGCTCCTCCTCCAGGAGGCTGCGGCGCGAAAGCACAAGGCGCTGCTTGCGGATGTCGATCTCGATCGGCAGAGCTTCCACTGTCTGACCGACGTAGATGGAAAGATCCTTGACAAAGTGAAGCTCCATCTGCGACGCGGGGATGAAACCGCGCAGGCCGCTGACAGACGCGACGAGACCGCCCTTGACGACCTGCGTGATCTGCGCCTGCACCGTCTGACCTTCCTCTTTGAGCTTCTCGATCTCCTTCCATGCGACCATGCGGTCAGCACGAACCTTGGAGACCGTCGCGCCGTTTTCGCCGCCGAGGCTCACGACGAAGACCTCGATCACGTCGTCGAGTTTCACGACGTCCCTGGCGGAATCCGGCTCAGGCGAGGCGAGCTCCCTCTTTGGGATGGGAATGTCCGCCTTGAGTCCTGCGATGTTGACATACGCCAGACCATCTTCGACAGCGACGACCGTCGCGTTGACGACATCGTGCTCCCTTACCTCCTGCATGGACTCCTCTTCAGCCTCAAGCAAACTCTTCATGTCCTGTTCTTGCACTTTTGATATACCTCCTTGATAATCCAGTCCGGAGTCGATGCCCCGGCTGTAATACCAATTTTTTTAATTTTATCAAACCACTCGTCCTGCAGCTCCGCCGCAGTCTCGATATGATAGGTTTGGCACTCTTTGGCGCACAGCTGCGCGAGACGCGTCGTGTTGGCGCTGTTCTTGCCGCCGATGACGAGCATCATGTCCACCTGCTGCGCGAGCTTGATCGCCGCCTCCTGGCGCTGATCCGTAGCCGTGCAGATCGTGCGGACGATGCGGACATCGTTCGACTTATCGAGCAGATGCAGCACGATCTCCTTGAACTTCGCCCCGGAAAATGTCGTCTGCGCGACGATTCCCAGGCGTGCGCACGGCGCGACAGCCTCTGCTCCCTCGATGGAATCGACGACGACAGCATCGCCGCCCGCCCATTCGAAGATACTCTTGACCTCCGGATGAAGCTTTTCCCCTACGATAACGACAGAATAACCCTCTTGAAAAAGCTCGTATGCCGTGGACTGCGCTTTCTTCACATGCGGGCACGTCGCATCGACGAGGAAAAGTCCGCGCTCTTTCGCTTCATCATAGACGTCGGGACCGACCCCGTGCGAGCGTATGATGACCGTCCCCTTCTCCATGTCGGGCAGGCTGTTGACCGTGCCGACGCCCTCTTCCGCCAGTCGTGCGACCATCTGCGGATTGTGGATGATGGGACCGAGCGTACAGGAAGTTCCGTCGGGCGACGCCTGCTCACGCGCAAGCTTAATCGCACGCTTCACGCCATAGCAGAAACCGAGGGATTCTGCCAAAAATACTTCCATATATCTACCACCAAATATCCAATGTATCGCAGAAGGATGATTTTACCTATTTCTGCAATCTACACTTCATTATAGCATAAAATCAGCCACTTATGCTATTATTTTTTATCATTGCGTAAATTTCATCCATTATTTTTTGTGAAAAATCCTGCAGCGCCTGTTTATCCTGCTTCTCGCCCTCAAAAACCAGCGGCTTGCCGTAGATGACGCGCAGCTTCGGCAGGAAGCCGCCGTTGGCGAAAACACGGTCGGTGCCGATGATGGCGGCGGGCACGACGGGAGCCTTCGCCATGGCGGCGAGGAGCGCGACGCCGGGCTCCGCCTTCTTTCGCTCACCGTGGCGGCTGCGCGTGCCCTGCGGGAAGACGCCGAGGCAGTTGCCCTTCTTGAGCTCCGCGAGCGCCGCCTTGATGGCCCCCCTGTCCGCCGCGCCGCGCTTCACGGGAAACGAATGGCAGCTTCGCAAGATGTAGTCGGCGACGGCGTTGAAGAAGAGTTCCTGCTTCGCCATGTAGCTGACAGGGCGCGCGAGGAACGTCGCCAGAAGCGGCGGATCCCAGTTGCTCATGTGGTTCGCCGCCAGGATCACGGGGCCTTCTGCAGGCATGTTCTCGCGCCCTTCGATCTTAGCTCGGAAAACGATCGAGAAAAGCAGCGTGAAGCTCAGCTTGAGCATAGCGTAGATCATCGTCTGCACCTTTCTACGATGGCGCGCACGACCGAGGCGATATCCATGCCTGTCGTGTCGAGCAGCTCCGCGTCCGGCGCCTGCACGAGCGGCGAGATCTCGCGCTCGCTGTCCGCCTTGTCACGGCGCGCGATGTCCGCTTCGAGCTCGGCAAGCGTCATCTCATAGCCCTTCTCCTGCATTTCCTGCCAGCGGCGTTTCGCGCGCTCTTCGAGAGAAGCCGTGAGGAAGATCTTCACATCGGCGTTCGGCAGGACGTGCGTGGCGATGTCCCTGCCGTCCATGAGCACGCCGCCCGCCTCTGCCATGCGCCTTTGCTGCTCGACCATCTTCTCGCGCACGGGGCCGAGGCGCGCCACCTGTGAGACGACAGCGCTGACCGCGGGCGTGCGGATCTCGCCTGTGACCTCCTCACCGTCGACGAATACCTTCGTCGCCTTTCCGTCATACTTCAGGCTGACCTCGATGCCGGCGATGGCATCGAGGATCTTATCGTCCGTCACAGGCTCGCCCGCCTTGAGCGCCTTCCACGCGACGGCACGGTACATCGCGCCCGTATCGATGTAGATGTAGCCGAGTTCCTTCGCCGCGAGCTGCGCGACCGTGCTCTTGCCGGCGCCCGCCGGGCCGTCGATCGCTACCACGAGTTTCTTTGCCATCGTCTTCCCCCTATTGCACGAGCCCGTCCAGAGTTTCATAAAAGGACGGGTATGAAATGTTGACACAGGCGGGTGCATCGAGCGTCACGCCCGCGCCCGCCGCGCCCGCCACGGCGAGCGACATCGCCATGCGGTGATCGTCGTAGGTGCGGCAGGCGGCGGGCGAAAGCGCACCGCCGCCATGGATGACCATGCCGTCCGCCGTCGCTTCGACAGCGCCGGGAGCGAGGCGGTTGAGCTCCGTCGTCACCGCCTGCAGGCGATCCGTCTCCTTGACGCGCAGCTCTGCCGCGCCCGAGATGACGGTGTCGCCCTCGGCGAAGAGCGCCGCGACGGCGAGGATCGGAATCTCGTCGATGAGGCGCGGGATGATCGCGCCGCCGAAGGCGGTGCCGCGAAGAGAGGCGCTTCTCACACGGATGTCGGCGATCGCCTCACCGCCGCTCTCGCGCTCGTTTCCGAGCGTGATGTCCGCGCCCATGGCAGAAAGCACATCGAGGATGCCCGTGCGCGTCGGATTGACGCCGACGCCTTCGAGCAGAAGATCGCTCTCCTCGATGAGCGAGGCCGCAACGAGCCAGTAGGCGGCGGAGCTGATGTCGCCGGGCACGAGGATCTCCTCGGGTGCGAAGAGTTCCTCGGCAGGCTCGATCGTCACCGCCGCTGCCTCACGCGCGATTTTTGCACCGAAGGCGGCGAGCATGCGCTCCGTATGGTCGCGCGAAAGCGCAGGCTCCCGCAGCGTGGTCTTACCGTTCGCATAAAGCCCCGCGAGAAGCACCGCCGACTTCACCTGCGCGCTCGCGACGGGGCTCGCGTAGTCCATCGCCCGCAGGCGTCCCTCGCGCCCCAGCACGGCGAGAGGCAGGAAGCGGTTCCCCTCTCGCCCCCGGATCGCCGCGCCCATCGAAGAGAGAGGCTCGACGACGCGCCCCATGGGGCGGCGCGAGAGCGAGGCATCGCCTGCGAGCACCGAAAAAAACGGCTGCGCCGCGAGGATGCCCAACAGGAGCCGCAGCGTCGTACCGGAATTGCCCGCGTCGAGAATGCCCTGCGGCTCCTGCAGACCACGGAGTCCCACGCCCGTCACGAGCAGCGTGCCGTCCGCCTGCCGCTCGACGCTGGCACCGAGCGTCCGCATGCACGCTGCCGTCGAAAGGCAGTCTGCCGCCTCCAGAAAGTTTCGGATGCGCACCCGCCCCCTCGCTATGGCGGAAAACATCACGCTGCGATGCGACACGGACTTATCCCCCGGTATGTGGATCGTCCCCGTCAAGCCTCGCTTCGCCCGACGGATTTCTTTTGCCTCAGCCATCATCATCTTCCCCTCTGTTTCTTTTCGTCCGCCGCGGACGCGGCGGCGCTCCAACGCCCCGCCGCCGCGCCCATGGAGAACGCCGCCTGCAGATTGTAGCCGCCCGTGAAGCCGTCGACGTCGACGACCTCGCCCGCGAAGTAAAGCCCCGGCACGAGCTTCGATTCCATCGTCTTCGGCGAGATCTCCTTCGTCGAGACGCCGCCCGCCGTCACGATGGCTTCGGCGAGCGGCCGCGTCCCGGTCACCGTGAGCACGAGATGCTTGATCATCTCAGCGAGCCTCTTGCGCTCCTCGCGCAGGAGGTCATGCACGGGCTTTTCGGGCGGCAGGTACGCGGCGTCGAGCACGGGCGCGATGAGCTTTCCGGGCAGGAGGTCGCACATGGCGTTCTTCAGCACCTTCCTCTGGTACTTTTCCATGTCGCGCTGCACGCGCGCCGCAAAGACCTCGGGCGTCAGCGCGGGCTTCAAGTCGAGCACGAGCTCGACGAACTTTCCCGCTGCGAGCGCCCGCGCTGCCGCGCGGCTCAAGGACAGCACGATGGGCCCCGTCACGCCGAAGTGTGTGAACATCATCTCGCCGAAATCTTCGCCGATCTTCTTGTCGTCGGCGAGGAGCGTCGCGCGCACATTGCGCAAAGAGAGCCCCTGCGCCTCTTTGACCCAGTCCTCCTCCGTGACGAGCGGCACGAGCGACGGCAGGGCGGCGCTGACCGTATGCCCGACCTTTCTTGCCATCTCGTAGCCGTCGCCCGTCGAGCCCGTGCCCGGGTACGAGGCGCCGCCGACGGCGAGTACGACGGCATCAGCACGAATCTCGGCGCCGCCCGCGAGCAAGACGCCGGCGGCGCGCCCTTCCTCGACGATGAGACGGGCGACGCGCGCCTCGCGTTCGATCTTGACGCCGAGCTCATGCAAATGTGTGACGAGCGCCTCGACGGCGTCGGCGGCGCGGTCGCTGACGGGAAAGACGCGCCCACCGCGCTCCACCTTCGTCTCGACGCCAAGCTCTCTGAAAAACACGCGCACATCTTCGTTGTCGAAGGCGTGCAGCACGCTGTAGAGGAAGGAGCCGTTGCCCGGGATATTCTTGACGATCTCGGCGATGGGCGCGGCATTCGTGATGTTGCAGCGCCCCTTGCCCGTGATCATCATCTTCCTGCCGGGCTGCTTCATCTTTTCCAGCAAAAGCACGGAGGCGCCCGCCTCCGCCGCCTTCGCCGCCGCCATGAGCCCCGCGGG
>ERZ772957.1551-NODE-1551-length-14696-cov-9.443207_pt1 | contig 14696 bp, 7 predicted proteins | sample MGYA00580682_ERZ772957 | MGnify/ENA primary metagenome ERZ772957 (study PRJEB29015, sample SAMEA2737921) | human oral metagenome | biome: human oral; feature: human-associated habitat; material: dental | place: China | collected 2025 ...
CCTTCGTAAAGTCAGCAATCTCGAAATTGTTACCCTTGTACGCGAAACCGTAGGTGACGGTCTTGCCCGTCCCCGCATTCTTGTTGTCGTAGTGCGTCTTCGTCGGGTCGATCTCAAGCCCGTCCTTGATGCTCCTCGTCTGCCCGCCGACCATGACGGTCGCATCCGTGAGATAGTTCTTGAGTGCGTCCGCATCACTGCGTCCTTGGTACTTGACGGTCTTCGTCTGATCATAGGTCTTCGTCGGACCGTTTGCAGCAAACGTTGTAGTGACGCTGCCCGGTGCGATCGAGAGCGGGTCGATACGCCCTTTCTCATCATCTGCGGTATAGCTCTTGCTGCCGTCCTCTACGCGATAGTTCTTCGCCTTGGCATCGCGTGCGGCGAGATCGTTCAATGCGTCGTTCAATCCGGTATACTCTACCGCCTTATACAGCACCTTGCGGTTCGCGTCGCGGCTGACGTTCGCATCGGGGTTGCCCGCGGAGTCGAGGTACTGCCCTTTCACCTTCTTTATAGAATCATCATCCAGTTCAAGAGATTCGTTATTCGCCATTCCTTTAAGTGTAACATCGTCCGCTGTGAGCCCCTTGACCGCAGCCGTACCGTCATAGTACTTGAACTTTTGCCCAACATCAACCGTCAGCGTCTTTTTGTAAATATCCGCCGCACGTCCCGTCACCGTATGCGTGGTATCGTGCCCGGCAAGCGTGTAGTTGGCAAGCGTATCCGCATCGCCCGAGAGGGTCAGCTTGTAGTCCACCGTGCGCCCATTGGGTGCAGCTGGCAGATGGATCCCCTTTTGTGCATCGACTTTCGTCTCTGCCGACGCGTTCGGATCGTCGTATTCCCCCTTGACTTTGAGTTGGACCTTGCTCTGATCTTCCTTGACGATATGGGTGATATTCTCATTCGCGAGTGCGTTGACATAGTCGCGATTCGTCTCGTCAAACGTCTGCTTCCCATCGTACTCCTTGATGAGATGCTTCGGGAGCATGGTCGCAAGATCGCGCTTCGTGATCGATCCCACGCCTTTTCTGGTCGTATCCCGCTCCCCCTCCACATCAAAATTGGTGGTATTGATATGGAACTTGTAGTTGACCCAGTTATGATGCGTATTGCCTTTCGCGTCCTCCCACGTCTCGGTGCCGCCCGCAACATTTTTGTTCTGATACGCTGCCTCGGTGAGGGAGAAGTCCGCAGGGTTCACCTTCACACGCTTCCCATTCGCGAGCTTTACGGTGCTGCGATCGCCGAAATAATATTTCTTTGCACCATCGAGGCCGTCCTTGCCCTTTGCCTCCTGCCACCGACCTTCTTTATCCTTCCAGTAGACGGTTGTGGTGCCGTCATACATTTTCTTGGAGGTGTCAATCTGAAAGTCAAAGTCAGCTGCCTTGATCTTCGCGCGCGTGATCTCCCCTGTGCCGTACACGGTATCTTCAATATCATAGTTGCCCGCCTTCGTTCCCGAAAGTGCGCTCTTTACATTGGTATAGCGCACATCCTTCGTCCCGACATTGGGGTCGGGGGTAAAGGGGTTCGCAGGATCATTGTTGCGGGTACCGTATCTGCTCCCCACATTGGTGGTGTCAAACGCGCCGGTATTGACCGTCCCGTCCGCCGCGAGAATGCCGTCCTGCTTCAGCGTGTCAACGCCGCGTGCATCGCTATTGTCGGCGATGGCGGACAGCAGCTTTTTCTGATCCGGGTTGTCCGCTTCTGTGTCATACTGCTTCGATGCCCTGTCAAACCCGAGGGTCAGCTTGCGCTTTGCAATCGTACCTGTCGCGGCGAAGTTGATTCCCGTCTCAGCGTCGCCCTCGGTCGCACCGTATTTCAGCGTGTAGTTCTTGCCCGCGTCACCCTCGATCTGGGCGGTATAGTTGACGTTCTTCGCACCGGCATTTTCGTCCGCATACTTTGCCGTCACCTTGACCGTTGTCTCGGGGTTCCCATCCTTGCGGACGAGCTTGTTCTCCGCCGTTGTGCTCGCCGCATAGGTGACGTTCCCCTTCGCATCGTTGTCGGCAAAGGCATCATAGTGACGATTGTCTGTATTGTACACCTTGTCCGTCGCATCATAGATCTTGTTGATGGGCGACTTCTGCGCCAGATCGAGATTCAGCACACGGCGGTCGATGATCCCCTCCTTGTCCTTGCTGAAGGTATTATCTCCTGAGATGTCGATGTTGCTGTTGTTCAGATGGAACTTGTACGTCACACGATGTTTCGTTCCATTCGTCGCGTTCACGTCGGAGTACTCCGCGCTGTCCATCGTGACATCGTTTTGGAGATTGATCCAGTTCCCGTTCAGCGTCACGCCGATCCGGTTGATGTACTTCCGCACCTCGCTGTTCGCGCTCGATCCGCCATACTTCACCGTCGGTGTGCCGTCGTAGGTCTTGTGCGCATCATCCGCATCAAAAACGACGTTGCCCGCGTTGATTTTTGCTTTGTTGATCCTGCCTGTGCCGTCCTTGACGTTGAAATCATAATTGTTTGTGCCGAATACCGTGCCCATCGCCGTGCCGACCCCATGGTAGCGAACGGTCTTGTCGCCCGCATTCGCGTTGGGTTTGAACGTACCTCCTGAGAGCGTACCATACGCACTCGTGACACCTGTGAGGTTCGTGATATTATTCGTCCCGCTGACATTGCCGGCGCTGTCCTGTCGCAGAACAGCCGCGTCCGCAGCCGAGACCTTCGGCGCAATCTTCGTGTTCGTTTCCTTGCTGTCGTAGTCCTTCGATACGTGATCGAAGGTCACATCCACTTTGCGCTTTGTGATCGTGTTGTTATTAGTCGAGAACGCCCCTGCATTGTCCGCGCCGTTATACTTCAAATTGTAGTTGCCGCCGTTCGCGGTAAAGTTCAGCGTGTAGTCAATCCGCTTATTCGTTCCCACATTCTTGTCGGCATACCTTGCGGTTGTCGTGTAGGTCGTACCATCGCCCGCGACGAGTCCCTTGAGGGTGATATTGTCGCTTGCATTGGCGACGTCGCGTGTCGCATCATAGACCTTCGAGAGCGGGCTCTTGACCGTCGCCGTAACATCCTTCTTCGTGATGATGCCGTCGCCCTTCGTCGTGAACGAGGTGACCCCCGCCCCGAGGGAGAAGTTGCCCTTCCCCGAGCGATCCGTATAGCTCAGTCGGTAGGTGACGCGGTCAGTCGCGTTGCCGCCGTCCACGTCCTTCTTGTCATACTGCGCCTCTTTGAGCTCCAAATCATCGAGGATGTCCACCGGCCGCGCGGTGCCGACCGTCACTTTTGCACTCGTGATATGCCGCTTCTTCAGGGCATCTCCGGTCAAATCACCGTACTTGACATCCTTTGTCCCGTCATAGACCTTCTCCGCCTGCCGTTTGGTAAAGGTAATCGACCTGTCATTCAGCTCAAGCGGCTTTATCGTGCCAAGCCCCTTTGCGGTCGTATCCTTCAACATATAGTTTCCCGCATCCGCGCCGCCGAGCGAGAGATTCTCATAGTTGACCCAGTTCTTACGCGCTGCGCCGTCAATGAGCTCCGTCGAGCCGTCGCCGTTCACGTTCTCGCTCTGGAACGATTCCGTATGCGTGGCGAGTTCGACGGTATCGCCTGAGAGGACACCGTCCGCCCCCGTCTTGAAGCCGACCTGCGTCACAGGGACATTCTTTGTGCCGTCATAGACCTTCTCGACCTCGTTGAACGCACCTGAAAGATCCTTCGGCGTGATCTTACCTGTCGCCGAAAGTGTAAGGCCCGTCTCAGCATTGACTGCGGGATTCGTGCCGTCCGAGAGCATATAGTTCTTGCCCGCATCGTCTGCAATCGAAACCTTGTAGGTGATGTTCTTCGCTATGACTGCGCCGCCGCTGTGCGCGACATTCTTGTCCGCATACTTTGCGGTCACCTGCACGGTCGCATCGGGCGTTCCGTCCGCTTTGCGCGCGAGCTTGTTCGCATTCGCCGTTCCTGCCGCATAGCCCACATTCGCCTTGGAATCGCTTTCCACGAAGACGTTGTGATGCAGTTCCTGCCCATTGACCTTTCCGTTCACGAGGGCGTCGCTACGGTCATAGACCTTGTCGATGCCCGTCTTCTCCGCGAGTCCGACGTTGATCGTGCGCCGCGTAATCTCACCCGCGCCCGTTGCCGTCGCCTCCCCGCTCTCGAGGTTCTTTCCGTTCAGCGTGTAGTTTTTGATCTTGTCGGCGTTGCCCTCGGCTGTCACATTATAGGCAACGCGTTTAGCGTCGGCGACATTCGCCGTCCGTGTCGTATTGTCGGACTTGGTAAAATGCGCCCCCTTCGTTGGGTTGATGAGAAAGGTGATCTGATCCGCATCTGTCGCAATGACACCCGTTCTCGTTCCCGTACTGGGCCGCAGTCTCCACCCCGACGGCACAGTATAGTCATCCGTGCCGTCATAGACCTTTGTCGCCTTGGAGGCATGACCGTTCCCATCGACAACATCAAAGTTGTTCGGATTGATCGCAAATCGGTCGATCGTCCCCTGACCGTAGACATCCTCGGCGACCGTGTAGTTGCCCGCAGCTGAACCTGCAACGTTCCTAAACGCCTCGCCCATCTTCCGATAGAGGACATCATGCTTCTTGCCGTTGCTCGCATTCGGATTAGTCTCGAAGCCATTGCTCGTGAGACTGCCATAGCTGCTCGTGGTATCGCCGTTGGTGCGCAGGTTGTCCCACGTTGTCTGCAACGCTCCCTCGGTAATGGAGTCACTGCTGAGAATTGCACCGATGACAGAGGTCTTCGGTACATCCGTAATCGAAGACACCTTGCTTGCCTTCTCATTGAGCGATGTGCCGTCGTAGGTCTTCGACACTTCGCCCATATTGATGGTCAGCGCACGCGGCGTGATCGTCCCCGCATTTGCCACCGTGCCGAGATTCGCCGTGACGGTCTTCGTCGCCCCCGAACCGCTCGGCGGCGTGCTGATGACAGCATTGCTCCCATTGACAATCTGATAGTCGTCCGCATACTGTCCCGTGAGCTGCGCCGTGTAGGTGACAGACTTCTTGATGACATTGCCTCTGCTGTCGCGGGCAACATCCTTGGTCGCATAGAGTGCCGTCGAGGTGTTGTCGCGTATCTGTCCGCTCACCCAGCCCGTAAAGGTGACAAGGGAATCCCCCTTCACGATTTCACGGTTGACATCTCTATGCTCCGACTTGGCATCATAAACCTTCGAGATTTCTTGTGTCGTCGCCTGAATCGAGGCAGCTGTAATAGACCCCGCCGTGGATACCCTGCCGGGGTTATTTGCATTGACCGTTTCGAGATTGCGCTTTGCCGCTGCTGTGCCGAACTCATAGTTCGTGAGCGGATTGTTCGTCCTATCTGTGGTTGTCGCAATGACTTTATAGGCGATACGCGACGCCTCCGAGACATGGCTCGTCTCCGTCGTGCCGTCCGCCATAGTAAAGTTCGCAGATTTATCATCCACGAGTGCAAACTTCACCTTGTTGTAGTCCCGGCTGACAATACCCGTGTCGCCGACCGCCGCCGTATTCGCCGAGAGATAGACACTGCTGTCCGGCGTGTACTTGGAGGTGCCGTCATAGACCTTCTTTGCCTCAGCGGGTGTATTGTCGCTCGTCTTGTATACGTTGAACGACGCGGGATCGATGCGGCGGCGCGTGATCGTGCCTGCGCCGTAGATCGTCGCATCGACGGTGTAGTTGTTCTTGACCGCGTCAAATGCACTGCGGAATACCGTATCCATATTGGTGTAGCGGACACTTTTGGGCCCCGCGTTCACATTCTCTTGAAAGCCCGTACCTGTACCGTAGCTGCTCTCTGCCGTCCCCGCCGTCAGCATTTCCGTATGCTTCGTTTTCAGCGTCTCTGCCGTCACGCCCGTATCGGGAGCCGCGACATTCGTGATCCCCGTGATTCCGCTCACCTTATTCTCGGCAGTACCGTCATAGATCTTCGACACTGTGCCCATAGTGAGCGTGAGCGGACGGCGCAGAATCGTGCCTGTGTAGTGGGCGCCGGAGCTGTTCTGCGTAAGATCCAGCGTCTTGGTAATGGTCGCACCTGTCGGATCGAGGGTATAGTTGTCCGACTCCTCCGCATTTGCTCCATCTGCAAAGGAGACGTGGTAGGTGATGTCCTGCGCCTTTTCCTCGCTGCCTACGGTATCGGATACAACATTCTTCGACGCATAGGTCAGTGTGGAGGTGTTCGTACGGGTATCAGTATCGGCGAAATTCTTCAGCGTCAGAATCTGGCCGCCCGTTTCCCCGTACGCGTTCGTGCCATCGTAGGTCTTTTTAATTTCTTTCGATACAACCTCCGGCGTCAGCACGCGCGGCGTGATCTTGCCCGCGCCTGTCGCGTCAAAGGGCGTTGCCGACGTGAGTGGCGTATCCTTATCCCCCGACACCCAGTAGTCGGAGAGCAGATGATGCTCGTGATATGTGTCGTCGGTATGCGTCGCATCCGCCTGCGCCCTGACATTATACGCAATTTTATGCGCTGTCGTGACATTCTTCGTGTCTGTTGTGCCGTCGCTCTTTTTGAATGTCGCCGTATTCGGGGTCAGCGCAAAGGTAATATACCCCTGATCGCGTCCGACGATGCCCGTTGTATCGTTCACACCTGCCTGATTCGATGAGAGATAAACCTTGGACGTGTCCAACGAATACGTCGTTTTGCCGTCGTAAACCTTCGTCGCATCTGCACCGACATGGTTATCCTTATCGTAGACCTTGAAATTATCCACCTTGATTTGGCGGCGGTCGATCGTGCCCTTGAGGTCGAGCTTGTCACCCGTAACGGGGGTCTGTGTATTATTGTTCGGCAGCTGGTAGTAAAGCTCGTAGTTCGTTGCGTCATCGCCCTTGAGCTTTACATTCGTATAGCGGATCGTGTGATTGCCGGCGTGAATCGCAGGATTCCCCGTGGTGCTGTCAACATAGCTCGGATCTGCGATGTCCGCAAGCCCAACGTCGTCCTTCCGGTTGGTATCCGCATCCGTCTTAATGGTGGCGGCATCTGTTTCCCCCGTGCGTATGAGACTCTCGTCCAACTTTACATTCGTCGTCGCCCGCATCGCGGTATCGGTCACAGTGTCCGTGCCGTCGTAGATCTTGCTCGACGCATCCTTCGTGACCTTTAGGATGAGGGGAGCCGGGGTAATATTTGCCACTCCCTTAATGTTGGGATTCGAGTTAAAGTCCAGTCCTTCAACATCATAGTTTCCCGCGTTCGTACTGCGCACATAGTTACCATGCGTATCCTTCGCATCTGACCTAATCTCAATTTTCCCACCAAAGGAAACTTCCTTGCCGTCTTCGACTTTTTTATTCTGCACTGTTGCACGGAAATCACCGCTTGGTGCAACTACCACTTTAGCGTTTGGATCGGGATCATTCAGATCTTCCTCGGTAAAGCCATTCGCTTTTAACTTCAGTGCGTTCTTAAATGCTTCCGTCACATCTTTCGTGCCGTCATACACACGTGTAGCAACAATTCTATTAGGTCCCTGCACGTCAATCTTGCGCTTGTTGATGGTGACATTGACGTTGCGGAGATTCGGCCCGTCCTGATCCGACCAGAGGATCGCCTTTGTCCCCGCGTTACGGATGTTGTCGGTTTTACTGAGCGGCGTTCCCGTATCCGTATACGCATAGATCTTGTTTGTTGTCGTGTCGAGAGTCTTGTCATAGGTGACGTTCGACGTATTTCCGACGTTGCCGTTCCCGTCCACGATCTTCACGATCTTGCTGTCATACGTCAACCCTTTGATGTCTGCGTGATTGTTCGAGATGGGATCCTTATTTGCATCCCCCGCAACGGCAGAGCCGTCCGCCTGATTGAATTTACGATAGCTGTAGTTCGCACCAACCGAGCCGGCAGAGTCCACGCGCCCGTTCATAAATGCGGTCAAGAGCGGAAGCGTCCGCCCCTCGTAGATACGCCACTTCTTGCCGGGTGCGCCGTCGTTGTTGATGTCCCAACCGGTGTATGTGGAGGAGGCATGGGCATCCGTTTCGGCAAGGGTATTCAGATGCTTCATCTGCCCTGCTGTGGTGGATGCACCAAAGACATTTTTGAATTTTTCCTTTATAAAGTTATCATTATCGGAAATGTCTTTACTGCTTGTATAGGAATCTTCTATCGTCACGGTATTACGTGCAGTTGCCACACCAAGGAAGAGTGCATGTGTATTCTCATTGGCACTAAAAACAGCTGTATTATAAGTATTTTTGATTACTGTGCCAGGTTCTGCACGACCTACAATACCCGCTCCATTCGTTCCAACTTTAGCTTTGCTGTACGCGCTGTCGATGGTCGAATTTGACATATGTCCCACAATGCCAGCGTGAAGATACTGCTTGCCATCAATTTTCGTATCCTTGACATATACATTATAAAGGGCAGAATCTGTACTGGCTGCCGCAATCCCCCCTGCATATTTATTTCCTGATCCCGTATTGCTCGCAATCGAACCACCAACCACGCCGACATTATAAATGGATGCGCCGTTCAACACACCAAAAAGTCCGGCATTGTCAACGCCGGAAACCTTGATGTTCTCGATGCGGAAGAAGTTGCCGTCGAATTTCCCCTTGAACGGTGTCGTATGATTTCCAATAGGCGTATGATTTCCAATGGGCGTATGTGCCGCACCCACATAGTCAATATCGTTTGCGAGCATATAGTTGCCCGCAAGATTCGTTGTGTTCGTATTGATCGCATTGAGGTCAGACTCGCTTGCAACAAGCTGATAGTAGTTGTCTGCCGCCGTTGCAGCTACGCCGTTGACTTGATAGTCCGTCACTGCAGGTGCGTGCCCGCTTTCATAGCCAATATGGGCATAGCCGCCGTTTGCAGCCGTATCCGTATACATGACAACAGGATTAGTCGCCGTCACATTCGCCGCATTGAGGAAACGGATATGAGCACCGTGTACCTCGACCGTATCCGCTGTAATCTTTCCCATATTGACGACATCGGACTTCAGTGCAGCACTTGCATCCAGCGGAGATGTACCGCTCGTCTTGAAGTTTTCTAGTGCAGTGCTTGACACGCCATCCTGCGTCGAAACATAAAGATTCCCGACGTTGACCTCGGCAGACTTGCCAAAGATGACGCCGTTCGGATTGACAATGTAGACGTTCTTGCCGCCCTTAATCTTACCGTTGATGTTCGAGGTGTTCGCGCCCGTGACGATATTCAGATAGTTATGTGCCGCCGCTCCTGTCGTCACACCACCATCATATTGAACAGTTTCGCCCTGCTTGACGGAGTAGTCGCGCCAGTTGATAACATTGTTCAGTTTTGCGGATGTGATGTCTGTCTGCGCAAGATCGGACGTCTGGTTGATGGTGATCGTCGTCTTGTCATAGTCGGCTCCCGACGGTGCAGCAAATCCGACCTGCGGAATCAAAAAAGCGCCCGCCATGCCTGCGAGCAGTGCATACTGCACGCGCTGCGATAGTTCTGTTCGAGTATTCTTCATTTCCGCTCTCCCGTTGTCCCATTACTACTTATATGGTATATCGGATATTACACGTCATTTGATAATAGCATAAACATAAGGTGAAAACAATAAAATCCTCCAATCGTCCTAGGACGATTGGAGGATTTTATGTGTCCGAAGCGCCCCTATCGGCGCTACGCGCCACTTCCCCCGTTGCGACGGGGGAAGCTAATATGCCGTAAACCAAAAGCCTCCCCTGCCAAAGCGGGGGAGGGGAACCGCGCAGCGGTGGTGGGGGCAACTCACAACATTGCCTTGTACCGCGCCCACTCGGACTGCGGAATTGCGAGTACAGACATTGCCTTCTCTACAGTGAGCTGAAGTTCCGTCATCATGCGTCGAATGGCGGAAATACGTTCGCGTTCCATGCCGCGCTCCAACGCCTCTGCCACACGTTCCTCACTCACATCCCGAATCAGAGCATCCAACGCAGCATTCATCGTACTTTCTCCTTCCTCAGTCTTCTTAAACCGTCCCGTCCGTTCGGCAAGCACATCGTAGTACATCTCATCAGGATTTGCACAGCGAAAATCGTGCATCAACTGACCGAGGGGTGTGCTCACGTCCGTGATTGAACTATTGACATAGATAATATGTGAACCATCGTCAAAGATTTCTCCATCGTCCTCGATCATCCGTCGGATCACATAGAGCGGGTTGCCCTTGCCGAGCACATCCGTTTCCGTAATGAAGATGACATAGGTCTCGGGCAGCTTCTCGTAGTCCATGCTCTCAGGCAGTGCATTCGTATCCATCACACTGCTGTGATAGCGTGCCCTGCGTGGTGCAGCACCTTTGCTTGCACGCTGAATCTCAATGTTGAATTCCTGCCCGTCTGCAAATGCATGAATATCCAGCCGTACGTCATGCCCTTGCAGATTCTTCATCGTATCCTGTGTCACAACACGTGTCGCACGGAGATTCGGACGGTTCAGGATGATCTGCAAGACCAGATCGACACAGGGGAGACTGTCCTGAAACACGGCGGTCATAAAGACATCATCCATCAGCGTAAAACTCTAAACGATTTCCCTATAGCGCGCACGCCGCGCTTCCTCTGTATCAAATGCCATCGAATCCCTCCTCTGTTATATTGTAGCCGATTCGTTATATGAGTGCAAGCGATACTTCAGAGGCAAATAAAAAGTCCCCCCTGCCGAAGCAAGGGAGACATCTAACTATTCTGTTTTACTGCAACAGGCTCAGTACCGCGCTTGAGTTCTGGTTTGCCTGTGCGAGCATCGCCTGTGCCGACTGCGTGAGCACGTTGTTCTTCGTGTATGCCGTCATTTCCTTTGCCATATCGGAGTCGCGGATGACGGACTCGGAGTCCTGCACGTTCTCGGAGGCGGTCACGAGGTTGCTGCTCGTAAAGGCGAGGCGGTTCTGCGCCGCACCGATGGCAACCATCTGATCGGTTGCCTTGATGAGTGCATTCTCAAATACGTTGATTGCTGCATTTGCCGCTTCCTTCGTTGTTACCTGAACCTTTGGTCCTGTTCCTACAACAGCTATAGCAGTGTTTGGCGAACTCGATGTTGGAACAACACGATCCCAGCCTTTCCCATCTGCGGACTGCAGACCGAGTGCCGCCGAACGCATATCGGTAAAGCCGACCTTCACTGCCTGATTTGCCTTCGTCCCTGTCTGAAGGACGATGGAGTTGTCCGGGGATGGATTTTGCGCACGCACCACCTCGCGGAAATCATCAAGAACAGCGTTGACCTCCTTCCGCAACTGCCCATGACTGTCCGTCACGGAAAAGGTAATGCCGGAAACTTGATTTTTAACACCCGGATCGTTCGATCGTATCGTCAACGCCGGTTGATTGTTGGGCGTATATACCGTTCTGCCGTATTCATCAACACCAACATCAGAAGTATTCCCAGCATAGCCCGCATGGCTTGCTGTAATGATTTTGATCATACCTACGATTGTAGTATCCGCAATCGGCGAAATCGAACCGGTATAGGTGACACCGTTCATCGTCCACGATGCCGTAATCGTATCCGATGAATGAATCCCGAGCGAATTGCCATCGCGTCGCTTGAGTTCAACCAGTTCTGTTGTAGGATCTGTGTCGGTCGCAAGACTCATATTGGAGTAGGTGGAGCGCGTTCCGCCGCCCCCCTCACCGACAACAAGCCCATTTCGCGACCCATCAATGAGATATTTCCCGTTGTACGTCGTAAGTGCGTTCTCGTCGATCTGGTCGATGAGATGGTCAACTTCCTTCTGGATGACGGCGCGATCCTCGTCCGTGTTCGTATCGTTCGCGGCGTTGATCGCCTTTTCCTTGAGCGTCTTGAGGATTTCGATGGTGGACTGCACCGCGCCCTCTGCCGTTCGGAGGAGCGCAGAACCGTTCTTCGTGTTGTTGTCGTCCTGGTCGAGCGAGCGCACCTGCACGCGCATCCGCTCCGAGATCGCCATGCCCGAGGCATCGTCTCCCGCGCTGTTGATCTTCATGCCCGAGGAAACCTTCTGCAGGCTCTTCGAGAGTGCGCTCTCATTCGCGTTGAGTGTGTTGAGCGTATTCACCGCCGGCATATTATTCTTGACCACCATCGCCATAAAGACTGCCTCCCTGACTGTAATCTATGGTTTTATTCCGAAATAATTGCATAAAAGAGCATAGCTAGCCCATCTTGACAAATATATCGTCGAAATGAGGATCGAACTTAACTATATAAAGCAATATTTTAAAGGGATATGAATTCTTTGTATACGCCGTCGTCGACGTACTGCAAAAACGCACAAACGGCATCGCTCACCTCTTTAGTTTCACAAAGCACTCTTATAGAGCTGACGCTCTGCGTGCGGAATCTCAAGTAAGTCCATCGCTTGTTCTGCGGATATCTTGAGCTTTGAGATGAGCCGACGAATATCTTCCATTCGAGTTTCTTTGCGCTCCTCTTTTCGTTCCTCTTTGATCTTCATCTCATACGTCATGTAACTCACCGCCTCTCCTTCGATTCTCTTCACCTTCTGAATCTCCTCGTCAATCTCCTGCACGAAGCGATCTGTCGACATCACGCCGTCGACGTACTGCAAAAACGCACGAATGGAATTGTCGATCTCGCCAAGTCGCCCCTTTGTGTTGAGAAAAATCTTTCGAGCCCCATCGTTCAACCGCAAAGCTGCATCCTCGACACAGGAATTCTCAAAGGTGTAGAGATATCGCCCCATGCCAAACGGATCAAATGGGCAGATAAAGATGATAATCGTCGGATTGAGCGTATCATAGTCTGCACCTGCCGCGAGGAGATCAGCATCCATCATGGACTGATAGTAACGCGTCCGCTTCGAGAGGCCGTCCCCCTCGGGCTTTCGCACCTGCATCTCGATATTGTAGACAGTGCCCTGATCGTCCTTCACATAGACATCCAGACGAATCCCCTTGCTGTGATAACGTGCCGTAACTGTTTTCTCCGTCTCAAGATAGTCAATGTCCTCGATCTCAATGTGAAGAATCCGCTCGAGCATCTGCTTGCAGATACGCTTGCGGCTCATGATGAGCTTGAACATATAGTCGTCACTGATGGTCAGCTCTTCCCATGGCTTGATCCGATACCCACTCATACGCTCACCTCTTTTCTCTATTTTACGAATTTTTGCAGGGGAGTGCAAGAAAAACACGCAGATAAATAATCTTTGATTGTCATACCTTATTCGGTCTGATAAAATATATGTAACGGAGGTGAACGAAATGCCCGAAATCACAAGATTTTATGGTATTGTCATTAAGATTTTCTTTCGGAACGAGCACAACCCGCCCCACATTCACGCAATTTATGGCGAACACAACGGGCTCTTTTCGATCAAGGATATGCAGATGATCGAGGGGGATCTCCCTGCGCGGGCTGTCAAATTGGTTCAGGAATGGGGTAAGCCGTTTGCCGAGGAGCTTCAACAAATGTGGGACACAAAGCAGCTGAAAAAACTTCCTCCGCTGAAATGAATCCTATCCTGTAATGGAAAGGAGATGATGTTCATGCTGTCGATCAAAGTCACAAAGGTCATTCCTCTTGATAATTTGCGTCTTCTCGTTTTCTTTGAGAATGATGTGAGCAAAATATTCGACGTGACGGCACTTATGGATGAATGTCCCGAATTTGAGGCACTGCGCGATCCTGCGCTCTTTCAGTCGGTCACGATTGAACCCGGCGGCTATGGTATTGCTTGGACGGATGAGCTCGACTGCTCAGAGGGGGAACTCTGGGAAAAAGGTGTGACAATCCCTCTGACAGCTACGGACTTTGCTACAGCTGCGCGATATGAACGCAAAACAAATGCACAAAAAGCATCGTAAAAGATGTCTTTATGATACAAAAACAGAGTTGTATATGAAAACACAGTGTTTTCGTATACAACTCTGTTTTTTGATTCTACGCAAACAGCTCGACCTGGTTGCTCTCCATCATCCCGTCCAAGCAGCCGTGTTCACGCAGGAGTTCGACGGCGGGGGTCGGGATGTGGGCGCGGGTGGCAAGATCCTCGATGGAGATGAACTGTCCGTACTGCCGCGCCTCGACGATTGCCTGTGCCGCCTTCTGCCCCATGCCTGGGAGGGCGGTCAGCGGCGGGAGGAGGGATTTCTCGTGGAGGATGAATTTCTCCGCGTCGGAGGCGTAGAGGTCAACGGGCTCGCAGGAGAAGCCGCGCAGGTACATCTCCCATGCGAGCTGCAACACGATAAGGATGTCCTGTTTCTTGTTGTCGAGCTTGCCGCGATGCTCGCGCGCCTCGGCGCTGAGTGCGTCGATGGCTGCCTTGACCGCTGTTTTGCCCTTTGAAATAATGTTCGCGTCGAACTCGTCCGCACGAATGGAGAAGTATGCGGCGTAGTAGGCGAGCGGATAGTGCACCTTGCAGAAGGCGATGCGGTAACCCATCATGACGTAGGCGGTCGCGTGCGCCCGCGGAAATAGGTACTTGATTTTCTGGCAGGAGTCGATGTACCACTCGGGGATCCCACCCGCACGCAGTTTCTCGACGACATCGGCGGCGATGCCCCGCCCCTTTCGCACGTTCTCCATGGTCTTGAACGAGAGGAGCGGGTCGATGCCGTTCTGCATGAGGTAGTTCATGATGTCGTCGCGTGCGGAGATCGCGTCCTTCAGCGTGCTTGTGCCCGCCTTGATGAGATCCTGCGCGTTGCCGAGCCAGACGTTCGTGCCGTGGGAAAAGCCGGAGA
>ERZ772957.1552-NODE-1552-length-14669-cov-9.912686_pt1 | contig 14669 bp, 12 predicted proteins | sample MGYA00580682_ERZ772957 | MGnify/ENA primary metagenome ERZ772957 (study PRJEB29015, sample SAMEA2737921) | human oral metagenome | biome: human oral; feature: human-associated habitat; material: dental | place: China | collected 2025 ...
GACATAAGTATAAATGAGATTATATCTAAAGAGCATAATAAATCAAATGGAACTCAATTTTTTACAGAAGAGGAAGTAATGAAGGGTTATAGAAAAATTTTATCTGAATTAAACTAGAAATAGAAAAGAAGTTATATTCGGTTCAGATGGAAAGACGAAAGGTATGAAATACATGAGAAAGGATAGCATCTCTATAAATGATGGTACACCTGGAGGAACTGTAGAGCTTGAAAGTCAGGTAGTAGGAAATTCTAATTATGAACTATCAAAAAACTCATTTTATTGAAGGTGCAGGAAAAAGTCCAAAAAAAGGTGTAAAAGTAATAATGTATGATGGGAAAATACAATCTATGATGCCTTTTAAAGTTCCAGCAAAATAAATTGAAAAATAGGAGTATAAAAATGGAAAAATTTATAATAAAGAAAATAGAAGCGGATTTTGATGAAAGGTGGTTAAGGGTAAAAAAAATAGATGATGGAAAAGAATTTGGTATATATTTCATGGAATTTTCAGAAGATGTTTTTATGATGAACAACATAAGTATGAAAAGAAAGGTAGGAGACATAATAGAAGGAAATCTGTTTATATCTTGGATAACAGAATTTGAAAGAACAAATGAAGAATTAATGTACGTACAAAAAAATGAATATTCTGGAATAGATGCAGTAGTAGAAATAACAGAAGTCATAAATGAATTTACTTATTATGCAAAAAATTCCATTGTAGACAGAGATATAATTTTGGATATGGAAAAAGATACGGATTTAAAAAAAGGAGATAGGATTTATATAGAAGGAAGTTTACAGATAGAACTTGAAGAATACAAGGAAAGACTTGGATTATTGGAAGATTGGAAAAGATAATGCAATAATTTCTTTTCCTTTAGAAAAGAGATTAGGTCTTTCTGAGGGAACATTTGAAAATTCAGCAGAAGGATTTAAGAACTTTACTGAACAGACAGAAAGAGTAATTAAAGAAGCTCAAAAAAATGGAAATGTAAGAGAAGTAAATGGTAAATCATTTTACTATATTGACGGTGCTGACAAAATAAAAAAAGGTGTCGTAGTTATAGTTAAAGATGGTAAACTTGATTCAATGATGCCAAGTGACATTAAATCATTTCATAAACTGATGGAGAGTTACAGTATGTTACACCAGAAGCAGTTAACCGACGTCAAAAGAGTGAAAATTTAGCAGTAAAGCTGCCAACGGATATATTGGTCAGCAGGGCGTTCAATGGCTTGGTATTAAAACAGTTTAAAATGAATAAAGCAGGAAATTCTGGTGAAAATACTGCAAGCAAGTCTTCAGAAAAAACTTATACATTAAATTCATCAAAACCGAATTGGAATTTCAAATCAGAAATTCCAAAAACAGCAGTAAAAAATTCTGAAGGAAATTATACATTAGGTAGAAATAATGAATGGAATTTTGATACTAAATATAATATTCCATATACTGAAACTGGAAACAAAGGTCAAGGATTAGTTTCCGTTCCAAGTTATGATGTGATAACAAATGATTATAGCAGAAATTATGATGTTTTTTATCGTTCAATTTCTGAAACACATTATAATAGATTAATGGAAACAGGAGATATTCCTCCTAAAAAAGAAACAAGTATTACTCAGAATTTTTCATATTCTTCTGGATATCAAGAAAAACATGGTGGAATGACTGTAGAGATAAAAATAAAACCAGGAACTTTAAGAGTTTTAGAGCAAATTGGAGTGAAAAATAATTCAGCTTCAATTATAGACGATTTGTACCCAAATATGAAACAAACTTTTCCTGGATGGGAGAAAATGGGACGTGTTCAATTTAAACAAGGAAAGAGACAAATAACTATAAATTTAGGTAAAGGTAGAGGTTTAGATATATTTAATCAAAATATTAAAGAAATTAATTTTCTCATATAAAAACAGTAGTAATGACTATATAAGTCATTTAAGAAATATCGGAGTTAGTATTGGTGAAAATGTGCATATTTTCTGTCCAACAGAGACAAATATAGACACTAATAATCCCCATCTATTGACTATAGGTAATAATGTGAAAATAACTGGACCAACAACGATACTGACACATGATTATTCGACTTCCGTATTAAATGTAATGGATAGAAAAATTTACGGGAAACAAAAAGAAACAATTATTGGAAATAATGTTTTTATAGGTTCTTTAGATATAAATGATAATATAAAAAATGAAATCATTACTATAGAAATTCCTGAAATTTTTTCTTTAATTAAAAAACCTGATAAAGTTTTTGAAATTTTACAAAAAATTATTAATGCTTTTAAAAAAGGTGTTAAAGAAATTGAATTTGATTATTCTAAAAATATTGAACTAGAAATTGGAGCAGTATCATTAAAAAATGTAATATGTTTAGATATTCTTAGGCAAGGAGTTACTATAGGTGGTAATTTTCCAGGGTGTAATGATTTAGATGATGATGGAGCAATTAAAGAAAAATATAATCAATCCTTTGAATTACTTGTATTTAGTGGACTATTTAAAAAATTAAGAATGAATGAAAAAGATTTTATAAAATCCCAAAATTACTATAAACCTCTTACTTTACCTCTTATAGGAGGTGGAAAGACTCCTATAATGATTTCATGCAAAACATTTCCTTTAGGTAAAATAGAACATGAAATTACTAAATATTTTAATAAAGCTCTTCAAAATATTAATAAAGAGTTAAATGAAAATGGGGAAAGGCTCTTTGATAAGATAATAGGAGAGGTTATAGCAAATTGTCAAGAACATTCTGGAGAGTTTAATCAATATTTTTGTTCTGGTCATTATAGTAAAATTAATGCTAATATTGGAAATTATCAACTCACAATTTTTAATTTTGGACAAAGTATTGCAGAAGGGTTTAAAAATTCAATAATTCCTCCTAAAGTAAAAGAAAGAATGGATGAATTATTGAATAAACATATAGGCTATTTTAAAATATTTTCAAATTGGGATGAAAATGCATTGTTAACATTATTTTCACTTCAAGATAGAGTAAGTAGACTTTATGATGACAGAAAAACTAGAGGAACTGGAACTGTCAGATTCTTAGAAGCTTTTCAAAATGTAGGTGGGTGCTCTTGTGAATATTGCTCAACAATGACTATAATTTCTGGAAATTCACAAATAATAATAAATAATGATGATGAAATATGTAAAATTGAAAATAAGCAAATTTCATTTAATAAAGAAAAAAGTTTAGATTACAAGCCAGATGAAAGATATGTAAAAAAATTGGAAAGATATTTTCCAGGTACTATTATATCATTAAATATTTTTTTAGATAGAAATTGGCTAGAAGATAAGAATTAAAGGAGAATAAACAATGAAAAATATAAGAGAAGAAATTAACTTAAAGAAAATTATAGGGGATTTACTTGTTTTATCAGGCAGACCTAATGGAGAGATTGTAAGAAAAAAGTTAAATATATCTCAAAAAGATGCTGATGAAAAAAAATATAATATTGTTATTCCCTATGAAGTCAGAACAATAAATCCTTCTTATTTTCTTGGGATTTTTAGTGAAAGTATTAAAAATTTAAAATTAGAAAAATTTAAGGAAAAATATAATTTCATCTCATCTAATGATGATGGAAAATTAAAAAATGGAATAGAGGAAGATATTAAGGAAGGTATAGAATGGGCATTAGACGAGTCAAAATTATTGAAATAACTTTAGATATTATTTGTATAATTTTCTCAGCATATTGTATATTTTGTATAATTATTATGCTTAAAGATTTTCTTATTCATTTTAATTTAATTAGTATTTATAGTAAGTTAAAAAATGAAAAGTTTATCGAAATAACTTTTTCATTTTTACTATCTAGTTTTTTTTCAGGAATACTTTTTTATTATAGTATAAGAAGAGAAAGAAAAAAAGAAGAAAGAAACCAAAGGTTAGAATGGCATAATGAAGTTGTATTAAAAAGTTTATTGAAGAATATTCAAGATTATTTTGATGCAACAGAAGAGTTTTTGAAAAATATTAAGCAATATGGTAAAATCCATAGAGAAAAAAGAAATAAAATAAGAAAAGAGCTAGATTGTTTAACAATGTTTGATAAAATACTTTATAGTAAAATTCGTGATATTCTTTTGGAATCAATAGATAATTTTACTTCTGAAGAAAGTATCCAAAAAAAAATACAAAAAAATACTCTCTTAAAAATAACTACATTGCAATTTTTATTTGAAAAAACAAAAACTATTTAAAAGATGTTAATTATATTGTCAGTACATTTTTGTCAATAAGTTAGCTCTTTTTTTATTTATTTTTTTCTTGACATTTATCTAGTATAATTATAAAATACCTCGTATTGAAAAATAAAATCAAATTAAATCTACAAGGGGGATTGATATGTCTAAATTAGACCAAAATAAGACACCATTATTTACAGTATTAAAAGATGAATATGTGAGAAGAAATATACTTCCATTTCATGTTCCTGGACATAAAAGAGGAAAAGGAGTTGATAAAGAATTTTTTAACTTTATGGGAGAGGCTCCTTTTTCAATAGATGTAACAATTTTTAAAATGGTTGATGGTTTACATCATCCAAAAAGCTGTATAAAAGAAGCTCAAGAATTACTTGCAGATGCTTATGGAGTTAAACACAGTTTCTTTGCAGTAAACGGAACTTCTGGTGCAATACAAGCAATGATAATGTCAGTTATAAAAGCAGGAGAAAAAATATTAGTGCCAAGAAATGTGCATAAATCAGTTTCAGCAGGAATTATTTTAAGTGGTTCTGAACCTGTATATATGAATCCTGAAATTGATGAAAATTTAGGAATTGCCTTAGGAGTTAAACCACAAACTGTTGAGAATATGTTAAAACAAGACCCAGATATAGCAGCAGTTCTTATTATAAATCCAACTTATTATGGAGTAGCAACAGATATTAAAAAAATAGCTGATATAGTTCATAGCTATGATATACCTCTTATTGTAGATGAAGCTCATGGACCACATTTACATTTTCATGATGAGTTACCAATTTCAGCTGTTGATGCTGGAGCAGATATTTGTACTCAAAGTACACATAAAATTTTAGGTGCTATGACTCAAATGTCAGTTATCCATGTAAATTCTGATAGAGTTAATGTTGAAAAAGTAAAACAAATTTTAAGTTTACTTCATACAACTTCTCCATCATATCCATTGATGGCATCTCTTGATTGTGCAAGAAGACAAATAGCTACACAAGGTCAAGAGCTACTTACAAGAACTATTGAACTTGCTAAGTATTTTAGAAGAGAAGCTAATAGAATACCAGGGATTTATTGTTTTGGAGAGGAACTTATTGGAAAAGATGGTTTCTTCGCTTTTGATCCAACAAAAATTACAATATCTGCAAAAGAATTAGGACTTAAAGGTGGAGAACTTGAAAGCCTACTTGTAGATGATTATAATATTCAAATGGAATTATCAGACTATTATAACACTTTGGGACTTATTACAATAGGAGATACAGAAGAAAGTGTAAATAAATTACTTGATGCTTTAAGAGATATAAGCAGAAGATTTTTTGGAAAAGGAAAAACATTGGAAAAAAATATTATAAAACTTCCTGAAACTCCTGAATTAGTATTGATGCCAAGAGAAGCATTTTACAGTGAAAAGAATAAAGTTCCATTTAAAGAAAGTGTTGGAAAAATTTCTGGTGAAATGATAATGGCATATCCACCTGGTATTCCAATAATCATTGCAGGAGAAAGAATAAGCCAAGATATAATTGATTATATTGAAGAATTAAAAGAGGCAGATTTACATATTCAAGGTATGGAAGATCCAGAACTTGAAACTATAAATGTAATTGAAGAAGAAGATGCTATTTACTTATATACTGAAAAAATGAAAAATATTCTTATTGGAGTACAAACAAATCTTGGAGTTAATAAGACAGGAACTGAGTTTGGACCTGATGATTTAATCCAAGCATATCCAGATACTTTTGACGAAATGGAATTAATTTCTGTTGAAAGACAAAAAGAAGATTTCAATGATAAAAAATTAAAATTCAAAAATACTGTCTTGAATACTTGTGAAAAGATAGCTAAAAGAGTTAATGAAGCTGTGATTGATGGATATAGACCAATACTTGTTGGAGGAGACCACTCAATCTCATTAGGAAGTGTGTCAGGTGTTTCATTAGAAAAGGAAATTGGAGTTTTATGGATAAGTGCTCATGGAGATATGAATACTCCTGAAAGTACACTTACAGGAAATATCCATGGAATGCCATTAGCTTTACTTCAAGGTTTAGGAGATAGAGAACTTGTAAACTGTTTCTATGAAGGTGCAAAACTTGACAGTAGAAATATAGTTATCTTTGGTGCAAGAGAAATTGAAGTTGAAGAAAGAAAAATTATTGAAAAAACTGGTGTAAAAATTGTTTATTATGATGATATTCTAAGAAAAGGTATAGATAATGTTTTAGATGAAATAAAAGATTATCTAAAAATTGATAATTTACATATTAGTATAGATATGAATGTATTTGATCCAGAAATTGCTCCTGGTGTATCTGTACCTGTTAGAAGAGGAATGTCTTATGATGAAATGTTTAAATCATTGAAATTTGCATTTAAAAATTACTCAGTTACATCAGCAGATATTACAGAATTTAATCCATTGAATGATATTAATGGAAAAACTGCTGAACTTGTTAATAGTATAGTACAATATATGATGAACCCAGATTATTAAAAAGAAAAAGGAATTGCCTAGAGAAAAATTTGAACAAGATTTTAAAGATAATTTAAAAAATATACTGACTAAATATATTATTTTATTTAATATATTTTAGTCAGTTTTTTTTAAAGTGATATAATAAAATAAAAAGATATATAAGAGGTTAAATATGAAAAAAATAAAATACATACTAATAACTATTGTCTTTTCTCTTTTATTTGAATCTTGTTCAACAATAATAGCAATTTATCAAATAGCAACATGGAAACCTAAAATATTAGTAGACTTAGATATTAAGGTATACTCTGTTTATAAAAATGGAAAATTTACAAGAGATGGTTTAAAAGAAAAGGAGATAACAAAATTAGGTTATCAAATAGTAGATGACTATGGATTGTATCTATATAATGGTAGAATAGGGACAAGAGGAGAATATTCAAAGATTATATTTTATGATGATATAAAAATAACTATAAATAATAAAACAGTAGTAATACCAAAAAATAAGATAAAAGAAAAAAAGATAACAGATATAGGATATGTATATGACTATTCTATTGAACCATTAAAATTTAATGAATTTTCTACTGAAAGTTTCATTATAGATTTGGGAACTATTGAAATAGTTGAAAAAGATGGAAAAATAGTTAAAGAAAAAAGAAAAATTCCTCCAATTATGTTAAAAAATACTATAAACATATACTGGCTTGAAAATGCTTTTCATCCAAATAGTGTAGATACATATTATTATTATTGGCTTGATAAATATAAAGGAGAATTTGGAGATGCAAAGACAATCTATTTTAATCCAGAACTTGTTAAAATTCCTAATGATATAAAAAAAATAATAGAAAATAAAAAGAAGTTGTCTAACATAGAACAAAAAGTTGGTGAAACATGGCAAGGTAAAGTAATAACTAATGATACTAATTTGAATATACGTACATGGGAAAAAGTTGATGAATAGGGGCATTCCAGTATTGTCCCTTTTATTATTCTAATGTTTTTTTATAATTTTCTTCAAAATATTGATAAGTATCAACAGTATCTAATAAATAACCATCTACTCCTATTTCATCTAATTTTTTTTGATACTCTTTTATAGTACTTTTCCATTCAGGACTCCAATACTTAACTATACAATTTCCTTCCCAATTCTCATTTTCCTTAACTATCCAATCAGGTTTCTTTTTATTCCAGTAAAATCTATAATCCTCAGCTTCTCCTATAATCAAATATGCAATAACTAATCTTTTTCCTCCATTATTTTTAATCTTTAATTCTTCTATTGTTTTATATAATTTATCAGCATTGAAAAAGAAAAATATTTTTTTAGTATTAATCACTTCTTAGTCTAATACAAAAATATTATGGCATAAGAATTGAAATTATTTTTAAAAATGGTTTCTTTATTATAAAAATAAGGAATTATTAAGATATTAAAATTTAAAATAATAAAGAAGATAGTATTTTATTGTATTGATTGAGAACATAAAAATATTAAAATTTCTAAAAAAATATATTGACAAATAAAATAATTCTTTTTACTATTGATTGAAATTAAAAAAATTTGAAAGGAGAAATAATAATGAAAAAATTATTAGTCTTACTTACTATATTATCTTCAATAATAGCTTATGCAGAAGATACAATAGAACTTGATCAAACAACTGTAAAAAGTAGTCCTAGAAGTTCTGATTACACATTAATTCCTAAAGAACAAAAAAATACTTATGTAATCACTCAAGAAAAAATTAGAGAGAGAAACTATAAAAATGTAGAAGATGTTTTAAGGGATGCTCCTGGAGTTACAATACAAAATACTGCTTTTGGACCAAGAGTTGATATGAGAGGTAGTGGAGAAAAATCATTAAGTAGGGTAAAAGTATTAATAGATGGAGTAAGTATAAATCCTACTGAAGAAACAATGGCAAGTTTACCAATAAATTCAATTCCTATTGAAAGTGTTAAAAAAATTGAGATAATTCCAGGTGGAGGAGCAACTCTTTATGGAAGTGGTTCTGTTGGAGGAGTTATAAGTATAACTACTAACTCAAATGTTACTAAAAATAATTTCTTTGCTGATTTAAACTATGGTTCATTTGATAATAGAAATTTTGGCTTTGCTGGTGGATATAATGTCACTAAAAATTTGTATGTAAACTATGGTTTTAGTTACTTAAATAGTGAAGGTTATAGAAGAGAAGAAGAAAAAGAAAATAAAATTTATTTACTAGGATTTGACTATAAGATAAATGCAAAAAATAGATTTAGGTTTCAAACTAGATATAGTAAATTTAAAGATGATGGAAGCAACCAAGTAGCAAGAGAAGTTTTAGAATATGACAGAAGAGCAGTTGGATTAAATTTAGATATGATAACAAAAGATAAAAGTTATACTTTTGATTATGAATACAGACCTAAAAATAATTTAACATTAGCAGCTACTATATACAAACAAGAACAGGATAGAGATATTCAAACAGAAAGCATAGATGATATTAGAATTGTTTCTTCTCCAGCTGGATATACTTATGGAAGTTATAAGGAAGAAATGAACTTTTATGGAGTTACATCCAAAATGAATGCAAAATTTGAAGAAGATAAAAAAGGATTAAAATTAAAAAGCAAATATGATTATAGCAATGGTCAAATAATTTTTGGATATGATTATCAAAAAGCAGTAAATAAAAGAGATTCCTTTGTCCAATCTGAAACTTTAAAATCATATAATAATGGTTATTCAAATAAAACCTTAGAAGGAGAAGACATCCAACCAGTTATCAATCGTGTTAAAGTAAATATGGAAAAAGAATCTCATGGTTTCTATGTTTTTAATAAATTTGATGCAACAGATAAATTAGATATCACAACAGGGTTTAGAACAGAAATTACAAAATATAATGGAAAAAGAGTCAACGGACCAAATACTATGCCATTTGTTGCTGCTAAAACTGCTGAAATAAACACAGATAGAAGATTAGAAAATTATGCTGGTGAATTTGGAGCTTTATATAAATATCGTGATACAGGAAGAGTATTTTTAAGATATGAAAAAGGATTTGTAACACCATTTGCAAACCAATTAACAGATAAAGTTCGTGATACAACTTTACCAAAAAAAGTTGGTTTCTTTGACCCACCACAAGTTAATGTGGCTTCTAAATATGTAGACAATAATTTAAAATCAGAAAAAACAGATATAGTAGAATTAGGAGTAAGAGATTATTTCTTTGGCTCTTTGTTTAGTGCCTCTGTATTTTTAACAGATACAAAAGATGAAATTACTTTAATTAGTTCAGGAGTAACTAACCCAGCAGTAAATAGATGGAAGTATAGAAATATTGGAAAAACTAGAAGAATGGGATTAGAGCTAGAAGCTGAACAAAATTTTGGAAACTGGTCTTTATCTCAATCTTTGACATTACTTAATACAAAAGTATTAAAAGCTAATGAAGAGGCAAGATTAGAAAAAGGCGATCAAGTTCCATTAGTACCAAGAGTTAAAGCTACACTAGGTGTAAAATATAATTTTACAGATAAAATCGCATTAGTTGGAACATATACTTATTTTAGTAAAAGAGATACAAGAGAAATAAGAGAAAGTGAAGATTTGAATAAGGATGATGATATTATAAAACATACTATTGGTGGCTATGGGGTAACAGATTTAGGAGTTTTGTATAAAGCAGATGCTTACTCTAATATTAAAGTAGGAGCAAAAAATATACTTAATAAAAAATACAATTTAAGAGAAACAAGTCTTGAAGCCTTACCTGCCCCAGAAAAAACTTATTATTTGGAAATGAATGTTAGATTTTAATTTAGAGGAGAATAAAAAATGAAGCATAAATTTTTAACAATTATAGTATTAGCTTTGTTAGCAAATCAAGTATATGCAAAACAAAGTATTTATAGCCCAAGAGGTCATTATAGAATACCTTTACAAAATGAAAATGTAGAAACCTTTGAAGGTGGAGCTTATGAAAATTTACTGAGAATAGTAGATGAATATAATAGACAAAGAGGAATAAATCGTTCTTATTTTTATAAAAGTACAAACAAAGAATTAAGACTTCATGATAATGTAGACTTAATCCCTGTTGTACAATATACAGGAGATGAAGAACGTGGAAATTATGGAACTACTCAATTAGAGAAAAAAAATAACCTTGCAAAAGGATATGTAGATTTACCTTCTATTATAGAAAAAAGGACAGATGCCTTAAAACAAAATGGTACCTATGATAATTTTTCTTATACAACAATGGGAAATCAAAAAAGATTCTATTTTGGAAATGGAAATGTGGCAAATGATATTATTCTTAAAGAAAGTAATGATTTTAATAAAGAATTAGAAGCTCAAAAGAAAGCTAAAACAGATAAATATCTTATAGATGGAAAATATGAAAGTATTAATTATGCTAATAGAAACCAATTAAGTATCACAATGGATGAATACTATAAAAGAATTGAAGGAAAATCTAATGATGAAGTTCGTAAATTTCTTTTAGAAAAACTTAAAGAAAAAAGACCTGATTTAAATGTTTATGAAAAAGATGGTGAATTATATACTAAAGAAAATGGTAAAGAATGGAAAGTATATTATAAAATAGAACCTGTTTCAAAAGAAAGAACAAGTACTAATGGACAAATCATTAAAGATAGTGAAAAATTTGAAGATACTGTTTATACTAATATCTATGTTTATAAACCAAATAATGATCCACAAAACAGTACAGGTAGAATATTATATACAAAAAAAGGTGATATAATAGTAGAAGATAAATTAAATTATAATAATGATATTAATATAAATACTGGTTTTAATAGAGAAAGATCTCTACAAGATATAATTGATTTTGCAAAAACTGGAAAAACCTTACCAGCAGATGCATCAGCTAATGAAAAAAATATTTATCAATATGTTAGAGATAAAGAAAATGTAAAAGCTGGAATAATGTCTCAATCTGCTTTCAATGCTAAATGGGTAACTCCTTTTGGAGAAGGAAGTACTTTTCAAAGTGATATTCAGGCATATATGAAAGACATTGTTATAAAAGAAAAAGAATTAAAAATATTAACAAAAGAATATGAAGATAACAAGAAAAAATGGGATGATATTCAGAAAGATCCAGATTTTAAAAATATGGGAAATAATTATATATTTTTTGATCCAAATCCTCCATCTTGGATTACTCAAGAAGATATTGATTATATTATGAAAAAATATAAATATACTCCAAGACAAATACAATTAGCAAAAGACTTTTTTAAATATAAAGCCTTAACTAGTGCTGCAGGGACAGCAAAAACTAATAAAGAAATTGAAATTGAGGATCTTGCAAAAAGATATGGTTTCTTTTTAGGTTCTACAACAAATCCAGCTGAAAATAAATGGGTAGGAAAGTTTTTACAAAATAGTCATATTAGTTTAACAAAAACAGGAAAAAATATAGAATTTCGTGGACAAGGAAGAGTTGAAGGAAGGGTTGATTTAGGAAAAGGTGAAAATCAACTTATTATTTCAGAAGCCTCAACAGGACGTTTTGGAACAAATATTACATTAGGTCCTTATGCTTCTTTACATGGAATTAAATTTGTAAGAGTGGGTGGAAAATCTGATAGCAATGAAGGAAGTGCTTCTTTATCAGGAAGAACTTCACTTACTTTAGATTTAGATCCAACTAAGAAGAATGCAGAAGGGCATTTGTATCAACATGCTTTAAAAGATTCTGATCCAAATATTGTTTTTATTCAAGGAAATACCACTATTGGAAGAACAGATGGCATAACAAATCCAATGAAAGATAGAAACCAATTTGAAGTAGAATTAATGGTAAGTAGACTTTCTGAAGATTCTATAATTGATATGGGAAGAAAGATTCATTATAAATATACTAATAAAATTCTAGGAGAATCTTGGGATATGCATATTCCTTTTATATCAGATTCAATTGCACACTCTGTAATTGATAATCATAAGTATTCTAAAAATGGAAATTCTTTGTTAGAAGTTAAGGTAAAAGATGAAATTAAACGTTTAAACAAAGAAGAAAATGATGTTTACAGAAGTATCAAAAATGCAAAAGTACTTGATTTGTTGCAAGCTACTTTGACAACTACAAATAAAAAAACAAAATTTAGTGTAAAAGATGAAAAGAAGGAAAAAAAGAAAAAGTTAGTTTTGTTTGAATATTTAATAGAAAAGAAGCCAGAAGATATTCTTAAAGATTTAAGTGAATTTAATTTAGACAATGATAAAAAACAAGAAGCTATAAATGAGATTAATAAATTACAAGATTCTCCACTTATTAGTGCTTCAAAAAGAAAATTGAAAAAATTGAATGAATTACATCAAAATGAAGAATATAAAAAAGTTGATTTAGGAAAGTTTATTAATCCTTACAATAATGGTTTTGATATTACAACACCAATGGCAAGTATTTCTGAAATTTGGACAGATTATGATAATTTTTATCAAAAAAGTGCTGATTATAAAAATTCAGAAGTTGGAAAAGCTGAAGAAAAACAAATAAAAAATCGTGCTGAAGAAACTTTAAAAGAAATTAAAAATATAGTTGATAAAATTGATAAAAATACCTTAGAAAATTTAGCAACACAATATCCTGAGGCAGAATTAGGATCTATTGTGTCACTAATTAATGATATTAAAGCATTAAATAATACAAATCAAGAAGGAATGAGAAGCTTATATAATAAGGTAATAGGTTTAAAAAAGAATATAGATAAACAATTAGCTTATAAAAAGAATTTATTAGAAGAATTAGAAAAATCTATTACTCAGTATGATGGTAATGAGCAAACTCTATATAAAAATCTAAGGGGAATGCTTCATTATACATTAAGAGAAGAAGAAGTATTGAAAGAATTAAAAGATATGCTTTCTCAATTAAAAGATACAAATATCTACTCTAAAGTAAATAAAATTGCAAAAAATGAAATTTCTACTTATACAAATATCCCTTTTGATGTTAATCGTTCTTTAATTGAAAAGAAACATTATACTAGAGGAGGATTTATTTCTAGTAGAACTGTTCAAGATAATTTTAAAGGAAATATTTATACTGCATATGGAATTTATGAATATAAATTTAAAGAAAATGCAAGTATGGGATTTATGGTTGGAGGAGCAAATACAAACCATAAAATAACTCATAGCAAAAGAAGTGCAGAATCAACTCCAACTGATTCAACTGTAAAAGGTACAAGTGCTTACTTAGGTACTTACTATAATCAAGAAGTTATTTCTTCTAAAATTAATTGGATTAATGGACTTGGTGTTCAATATGGTAGTTATAAAACAGAAAGACATTTAAGAAATAACTATCAAGGATTTGATTCAAAAGGAAAAGTTAAAGTTAAAGGTTTAAACACTTACACAGGTTTTGTTATTAGCTATCCTATACAAGAAGATGTTGCACTTCAGTTTAAAGGAATTCTTTCTTATACTTTCTTAAAACAAGGAAAAGTTAAAGAAAACAATGGTTTAGCTATTGATGTAGATTCTAAAAATTATAATTATCTTGACAGTGAAGTTGGTGTTGGAATGAGCAAGACCTTATATGATATTGATGGAAAAAGCAATTTAACAGCTTCTATAAGTGGTATTTCTGGATTATATGGTTATAAAAATGATGATTTAAAAGCTAGAATAGCTGGAAGTACTTCATCTTTTAATATTAAAGGTGATAGAGTTAAAAAAGATGCAGTAAAAATTTTAATTGATTATAATGTACAAAAAGCTACTGGGTTTAACTATGGATTAGAAGGAACTTATATTTCTAATTCGGCTGAAAGTAATGTAAAAATTGGTGTAAAAGCAGGATATGTATTCTAAAAACTAATTTTTAAAAATATAAGATTAGGTGTTCAAGAAATTGGATACCTTTTCTTTTTACACAAAAAAGGATTAATTTCTAAATA
>ERZ772957.1553-NODE-1553-length-14656-cov-6.946100_pt1 | contig 14656 bp, 12 predicted proteins | sample MGYA00580682_ERZ772957 | MGnify/ENA primary metagenome ERZ772957 (study PRJEB29015, sample SAMEA2737921) | human oral metagenome | biome: human oral; feature: human-associated habitat; material: dental | place: China | collected 2025 ...
GGCAGCCAGGAGCGCATTGCGCCCCATGTGGGGAGCCCCTGCGGCGTGGGCCGGAACGCCCGTGAAGCGCACGTCGAGCTTCGTCGTGGCCAGGTAGCCCAGCGAGTTCAGCCCGAAGGTCCCCGTCGGCACCCCGCCTCCGATGTGCATGGCCAGGAAGAAGTCCACGTCGTCCACGACGCCCTTCTTCATCATGGCGTAGGCGCCGCGGCAGCCCTCCTCGCCGGGCTGGAAGATCAGGCGCACGGTCCCACCCAGCAGCCCCTCCCTGGCAATCAGCGCCTCGGCCACCCCCAGCCCGATGGCCGTGTGGGCGTCGTGCCCGCAGGCGTGCATCAGATGAGGGTTAACGCTGGCAAACCCCTCCCGGACGGGCCGGTGGTCGGATGAGGCGTCCTCGTCCACCTCCACGCAGTCAATGTCGAACCGCAGCGACACGACGGGACCGGGGCGTCCGGTGTCCAGCACCGCGACGACCCCGGGATAGCGCCGCATCGCCTCGATCCACGCGGCGTTGCCGCCCTGCGTGATCGCGCGCCCGATGTGCCGGTCTATCTCCTCCTCCGAGGGGCGCCCCATGACCGCGGAGGTCTCCACCGTGTCCAAACCGACCTGGGGCTTGTAGCCCAGACGCTCCAACCGCTCCGCGACCAGCGACGACGTTCGGAACTCCGTCCAGGCCGCCTCGGGATAACGGTGGAGGTCCCGCCGGATTTCGATCAGATCCCGCTCCAGTTTCCTCCAGTCCATTGTGGTGTCACCTCCCCTCCATACTTTAGCACGACCAGACCCTTTTCTTCCTCGGTCATCCTCCGGGGGACGGATGAAGTCCATCCCCTGTTTGGAAAGAGTACGGAGGGACACCGGTAAAGGATTCGGGGATGAGGACGGGGGGACGAAGGGAGGACGAAGAAAAAAGAAATATGAAAGGCAGGCCGCCATTTCCTCCGCTTCTTGCTATAATGAAAAACGGTATAAGGTCGAGCCGGGATGGGCGGGATGGTTTTGATTCAAGACAGGTTTAATTCAAGACAGGGTCGATTTAAGACGGGTACAGGAAAATGAGGTCCTGGAAAAACGAGACATTCCGAAGGGAAGGACGGTACGATGAACAAAGAAGTACAGAACAGGGAATCACAGAGCAGGGAAGAATACGTCTACAAGCCCGCATGGAGGAGCTTCTGTCTGCACATCGCGGCGATGGTCGCCTGTTTTGTGCTGGTCGTCTTCGTCTCGCTCGAGGTCTCCATGGATGCCGCCTATCAGAAAGCTCTATGGGGGTTTTTCGTGCTGTTCGTCCTCGTCGTCTTCGGCAATATGTTCTTCAAGCGCATGGAGACCGCGCTGATCGTCCGTCCCGACGAGGTCGCCTTCGAGAAGGGCATCCTGAAGCGGGATTCCATAGAGATAGGGATGCGCAATGTCAGGACCGTCCAGGTGACCCAGCGGCTCATGCAGCGCATTCTGAACGTTGGGGACATCGCCATCGCCTCATCCGGAACGGACGGCTACGAGATCCTCGTTGCCAATATGCCTTCGCCTCACGATATCCGCAACCAGATTCAGGAGCGCGCGCGCGTTGAGGACAAGCCGCAGACGGAGAAGGGGGAAGGGGCATGAAGATCACGCTTGATGAAGCGGCGCAGATGGTCACCGACGCGCAGACCATCATCCTCACATCACACATCCGTCCCGATGGGGACTCCATCGGCTCGACGCTCGGACTCATGCACTATCTCAGGGAGCAAGGCAAGGACGCACGGGTTCTGATTGACGACGAACTGCCGCGCATTTTCAACATCCTGCCGGGGATTGAGACGATTGAGCGCCCCGCAGAGGACAAACGCTACGCTGCCGACCTCCTCATCGTCTGCGATGTGGAGCTGAAGCGTACGGGTGCGGTGCTCGATGCGGTCGATGCCGTGCGCGTACTCAACATTGACCATCACGTGACGAATGACGAGGAGGCGGAGTACCTCTATTTGAATCCGGACTACGCGGCGACCTGCGAGATCATGCACGACCTGATCCTCGCGATGGGCGGCACATTCTCGCTCGATGTTGCGACCTGCCTCTATACGGGCATGGCAACCGATACGGGATTTTTCCGCTTCTCGAATACGACGCCGCACACGATGCGCGCGGCGGCAGACCTCATCGAGGTCGGCGTAAAGCCGAATATCATCTCCGTGGCCATGGAGCTCAAATCCTACGACGAGGTCATGGCGCAGGTCAGGGCGATTCGTCATCTTGAGATGTTCCATGACGGCAAGGTTGCGGCGGTCTTTATTGACGAGGAAAAGGCAAAGGAAGTCACGACAACGGAGGGGCTGCTCGACAAGCTGCGCGTGATCGAGGGGACGCAGGTCGTGTTCTTCATGAAGTGGCTTGAGAAGGACACCTACCGCGTGAGTATGCGCTCAAAGGGCACAAATGTCTCGCGCATTGCGCAGGGCTTCGGCGGCGGCGGGCATATCCGTGCGGCGGGCTGCACGATTTACGCGCCCTTTGACGAGGCGAAGCAGAAGATCCTCATGGCAATCGGGGAGGAGCTGAACCGTTAAGACGTGGACGGATTTATCAACGTATTAAAGCCCACGGGTCTTTCGTCGCATGATGTCATTGACATTGTGCGGCGTATTTTTAAGCAGAAGCGCGTGGGTCATGCGGGGACACTTGACCCTGCGGCGGCGGGCATCCTGCCCGTTGCACTCGGACGCGCGGCGCGGCTTGTGGAGTATATGGAGGGGGCGGACAAGTCCTATCGCGCGGAGATTGCGTTTGGATATGCGACGGATACGGGGGATGTGTACGGCGAAGTGATCGAGAGTGTCCCGCATCCGCCACTGCCCACGGAGGAGGAGATGCGCGCTGTGCTTGCGCGCTTTGTCGGCGAGATCGCGCAGCGTCCGCCCGTCTACTCTGCGATCAAGGTCGGCGGACAGCGCGCCTACGACCTCGCGCGGCAGGGGGCAGAGGTGGAGATTGCATCGCGCACGGTCACGATTCATCGTCTGGAACTCGTACATATCGACACTGCGCGGCGGCGCATTCTCGTGGATGTGGATTGCGCGAAGGGGACGTATATCCGCTCGCTCTGCGCGGACATTGGCGCGGCACTCGGACTGCCCGCGACCATGCGCTTCCTCCTGCGTACATGCGTCGGCGGCTTTGTGCTCGCGGATTCGTATACGCTGGAGGAACTTGCGGAGGTGGGGGAGAGCACCGTGTGCGCGCCCGATACCGCGCTCGATCTGCCGTGCTACGAGCTCGACCCGCAGCGCGTGAAGGCGTTCTACAGCGGACTCTCGACCTCGGAGCGTCGCCTCCCGCTCGCAGAGGGCTTCTATCGTGTCTATGCAGAGGGAGTCTTTCTCGGCATCGGACGATATGATGCGGCGGCGCAGGAAATGTACCCCGCAAAGGCGTTTCCGCCGGTGTAAAAAGGGGGGGCGTGTCCCTCGCGAACGCTTAGTTACGCAAGTGATCGCGTGCTCGTTCGCCTAAATACCTGCGGACTTCTTAAACGCGCTTCGCTTGAACGAAAGAAATCCGCAGGGGGCGAGTCGCCCGCTTTACTCACTTGCTCCACTAGGGTTCGCTTAGGGACATCGCCCCACTTACAAGAACAAATATGTTCGGACTGTTGCTATGGCGGCAGTCCTTTTGTTTTGAGAATTTCCCTCTCTATGCTATAATGGCAGGAATGACAAAAGGAGGAAATTTTACATGAAGATAGATGACGTAATCCACGGCTTTCGGCTCGTTCGTTTGGAGGAGATTGCGGAAGCGGAGGGGCGTGCGCATACATTCGTACACGAGAAGACGGGCGCGCGGCTCTTCTTCCTCGAGACGGCGGACGACAACAAGGTCTTTTCGATCAGTTTCCGCACGCCGCCCGTCGATGATACGGGCGTGGCGCACATCGTCGAGCACTCCGTGCTCTGTGGCTCGCGCAAGTATACGCTGAAGGAGCCGTTCGTCGAGCTTGTGAAGGGCTCGCTCAACACCTTCCTCAACGCAATGACATTCCCCGACAAGACGATGTATCCCGTCGCGAGCCGCAATGCGCGCGACTTCCAGAATCTGATGGACGTGTACCTCGATGCGGTCTTCTATCCCTCGATGCGCACGAATCCGCAGGTGCTCATGCAGGAGGGCTGGCACTACGAACTGGATGATGCAGATGCGCCGCTGCGCTACAGCGGCGTGGTCTACAACGAGATGAAGGGCGCGCTCTCGGCGCCCGACGATCTCCTCGGCAGCCGCATCATGGCGGCGCTCTACCCCGATACGACCTATGGCTGTGAGTCGGGCGGCGATCCCGATGCAATCCCCGGACTCACGCAAGAGATGTTCCTCGACTTCCATGCGCGCTATTATCATCCCTCGAACAGCTATATCTACCTCTACGGCGACCTCGATATCGAGGAAAAGCTCGCCTATCTCGACAGCGCCTATCTCTCACATTTCGAGCGGATTCCTGTGCCCTCGCGCATCGACCGTCAGAAGCCGTTTGCGGGGCAGGTCAAGGTGGAGCATTTCTATCCGATCGGGACGGAGGAACCTCTCGAGGAGAACAGCTTCCTTTCGCTGAACTGGGTGATTGGCGATACGAGCGACCGCAAGCGCGTCATGGCGCTGCAGATTCTCGATCACGCACTTCTCAGGATGCAGGGGGCGCCGCTGCGTCAGGCGCTCATCGATGCGGGACTCGGCCGCGATGTCGATTCGAACTATGAGAGCGACGTGCTGCAGCCGTTCTTCAGCATCGTTGTGAGCAAGTCGGAGACGGCGCGCGCGGATGAATTCGTGCGCATCGTGAAGGAGACGCTGCGGAAACTCGCAGACGGCGGGCTGGATCACACGCTCGTACAGGCATCGCTCAATACGCTCGAGTTCCGTCTGCGCGAGTCGGATTTCGGCTCCTCGCCGAAGGGGCTCATCTACGGCATCCGCATGATGAAGACGTGGCTTTACGACGGCACGCCTGAGGACTATCTGCGCTATGAGGATGTCCTTGCGGAGCTAAAAGCGGGTCTTGCGGACGGCTATTTCGAGCAGGTAATCCGCGAGGCATTCCTCGAAAATTCGCATGAGGCGCTGGTGACGCTCGCCCCGAGCCGCACGCTCGGCGCGGAGCGCGAGGCGGCACAGGAGAAGATCCTCGCGGAGAAAAAGGCTGCAATGTCTGCGGATGAGATTGCGGCGGTCATGGACTCCTGTGCGGCGCTCAAAGCGTCGCAGGAGGAGCCGGACACGGAGGAGGCACTTGCCTCGATTCCGATTCTCGCGCGCTCGGATATCCGCGCGGATGCGGAGCGTCTGCCGCTCGATGTGCGCGACTGCGCGGGGACGAAGGTACTCTACTCCGATCTTGAGACGAACGGGATTGTCTACCTCAACTTCTACTTCCCGATGGCGGCGGTCGCGCAGGAGGATCTGCCCTATGCCTATCTCCTCGCGGAGATGTTCGGCGCGGTTGATACGGCGCGGCACAGCTACGCCGAGCTTGCGATGCTTCGCAGCCTCTATACGGGCGGCATCGGGGCGGACATCGTCGCCTATACGCGCGCGGGTGAACCGGACTCCCTTGCACCGCGCTTCAAGCTGCGCGCAAAGGTGCTGAAGGAAAATCTGCCGCGCCTCTTCGATTTGCTCGCAGAGATCATAATGGAGAGCGATTTCTCGGGCGCAAAGCGCATCCGAGAGATCGTCGATGAGGAAAAGACTGGCATGGAGCTCTCGCTCCAACGTGCGGCGAATCAGGTCGTTGCCGCGCGCATTGCGGGCTATCTGATGCCCTCGGGCTGCTATACCGAGGTCGGCGGGCTGCCGTTCCACGATTTCCTGCGCGCGTTCAAGGATGATTTTGCGGCGCGCCACACGGAGATGCGGGCGGCGTTTGCACGGATTCTCCCGCAGATTTTCAACCGCAGCGATCTCATGGTGAGCATTACTGCACCTGCGTCGGACTATGATACCGTTGCGGCGGGGCTTGCGGATTTCCAAGCGAAACTTTCCGCCGAGGCGTTCCCCGCAGCTCCGTACACATGGGAGATCGCCGCGCGCAACGAGGGGCTGATGACGCAGAGCCGCGTGCAGTACGTAGCGAAGGGTGCGAACTTTATCAAGCTCGGCTACAGCTATACAGGCGTTCTGCGTGTGCTCGAGACGCTGTTGCGCTATGACTACTTCTGGACGCGCATCCGCGTACAGGGCGGCGCGTACGGCGCGATGACCCAGTTCAACCGCAACGGCTTTATGGTGTTCGCCTCCTACCGCGACCCGAACCTCGCGGAGACGTTTGCCGTGCTCGATGAGACGGCGGACTATGTGCGTACGTTTGACGTATCCGACCGCGAGATGGACAAGTTCATCATCGGCACGATGAGCAATGTTGACACGCCGCTGACACCGCAGATGAAGGGCGATATGGCGGCGACATTCCACCTGCGCGGCATCACGTGGGAGGATCGCCAGCGTGCGCGTGAGGAGATTCTCACGGCGCAGCAGAAGGATGTGCGTGCGCTTGCGGATATGATCGAGGCGGCAATGCGTGCGGATGTGCGCTGCGTGCTCGGCGGCGAGGAGAAGATCCGCGCGAACGAGGCGATCTTCGGTGAGATTCGCCCTGCGCTACGGACGTAAAATTTTTGACTTTTCACGCCGTGCGTGGGATAATAGCAGAAGATGAATTTGAAGGGGGAATCTGCCATGAAAAAGAAAGTTTTCCGTGGTGCCGGCGTTGCCATCATTACGCCGTTTACGGATACGGGCGTGAACTATCCCGAACTTGGACGCATCATTGAGGATCAGATCGCAGGCGGCACGGATGCCATCATCATCACGGGCACGACGGGGGAGTCCGCGACGATGACAGATGCGGAGCACCGCGAGGCGATCCGCTTTGCAGTGGAGCAGGTTGGGGGGCGTATTCCCGTTGTGGCGGGCACGGGGTCGAATGAAACTGCCTATGCTGTGGAACTCTCGAAGTATGCGGAGCAGGTCGGCGCCGACGCACTGCTCCTCGTGACGCCGTATTACAATAAGTGCACGCAGAACGGCCTCATCGCGCATTATACGAAGATCGCGGACAGCGTCAGCATCCCCGCGATTCTCTACAATGTGCCCTCGCGCACAGGCGTGAATATCAAGACGGAGACCTATGTGCAGCTCGCGAAGCATCCGCGCATTGTCGCTGTAAAGGAGGCGAGCGGCGATCTCTCGGCAATCCTGCGCCTGCGCGCGGCGGTTGGAGATGAGCTCGCGGTATACTCGGGCAACGACGATCAGATTGTGCCCATCCTCTCGCTCGGCGGATTGGGGGTCATCTCCGTGCTGTCGAATGTTGCGCCGCGTGCGACGCATGACATCTGTCAGCACTATTTCGACGGCAATACGGCAGAGGCGGCACGCCTCCAGATCGCGTACTCTGATCTCATCGATGCGCTCTTCTGCGAGGTCAATCCGATCCCCGTCAAGACGGCGATGCGCCGTCTGGGCTACGAGACGGGACCCTTGCGCATGCCGCTCTCAGAGATGGAGCCGGCGAATGCGGCGAAGCTCGACGCTGCGCTGCGGGCACACGGGCTGATCAAGTGATTAGACGCTCTCCTCTCGTGCGGGGCTGCCATGCGCGGAGGGGAGCGTTTTTCGCAGTGCAGGGCGGAGGGATCATCGGCGGTTGTAGGTGATTGCAGGCTTTGCTGCCTGGGCAAAGGGGAGGACAGAGTAAAATGATGGAGCCGGAGGAAGCGGGGACGGAGGTCGATCTTCCGCGTGCGGAGCGCGCCATGCGCGAATTTCTCACGGCGGTCGGCGTCGATCTTGCGGCACAGGGGATGGAGGAGACACCTGCGCGTGCTGCACAGCTCTATGCGGATCTCTTTGCAGGTTTACATGAGGGGACAGGGGAGCTCTGGACGGATGTGATGACGGAGGAGACGGACGGGCTGATTGCCGTGCGTTCGATTTCGTTTCACTCCATCTGTGAGCATCACCTGCTTCCGTTCTTCGGGACGGCACATATTGTCTATCGCCCGCATGCAGGACGCGTGGCGGGCTTTGGCGTTTTCACACGGCTGGTTGATCGCATGGCGCGCCGCCCGCAGATTCAGGAGCGGCTGACCTCGGATATTGCGGGGGAAATCGAGCGTGGGCTCGGCGCTGAGGGCGTGCTCGTCGTTGTCGATGCACAGCAGCTCTGCATGACGATGCGCGGCGCCCGCGCGCACGGAACGCGGACAACGACCTCTGCATGTCGAGGCGTATTTCGTGAAGATAAGGTGATGGAGCTGCAGGCGTGGCAGCTATTAGGTGAGTGGAATGACGGCAGAGAGAACATATCGCTTCCGTGACGGGAAGGAGCTGCGGCTCGGCGCGCGGACGCTCGTTATGGGCATTCTGAATGTGACGCCGGATTCGTTTTCGGACGGGGGCAGGTGGAACAGGCGCGACGATGCCCTGCGCCATGTGGAGGAGATGGTGCGCGATGGTGCGGATATCATCGACATCGGCGCGGAGTCGAGCCGTCCCGGGTTCGTGCCGATGAGTGCGGCAGAGGAAATAGAACGCCTCCTGCCGTTTCTCGAAGCCGTTTTGCCCGAGTGCCCCGTGCCCGTCTCCGTGGATACATTTAAGGCAGAGACGGCGCGTGCCGCCCTTGCTGCGGGCGCGCATCTGCTGAACGATATCTGGGGGCTGCAGTATCCCGAGGAACCGGGGGCAATGGCGCAGGGGGCGGCAGAGGCGGATGCGCCCGTCGTCGTCATGCACAATCAGAACGGGACGGCGTATGACGGGGATGTGATCGCCGCTATGCGCGGCTTTTTCCTGCGTTCGTTTGAGATTGCGGATGCGGCGGGGCTTGCACGCGAGAATATCATCCTCGATCCCGGCATTGGCTTCGGCAAGACGGCGGAGCAGAATATGCACGTCATGCGGCGGATGGATGAACTCATCTCCTATGCGGGAACGGACTACCCGCTTCTCCTCGGGGCAAGCCGCAAGAGCTTCATCGGGGCGGCGCTCGATCTGCCCGTCGAGGAGCGCATGGAGGCGACGGGGGCGGCGTGTGTTCTCGGCATCACGCGCGGTGCGTCCATTGTGCGCGTGCACGATGTGAAGCCGATTGCACGCATGTGCCGCATGACGGACGCGATATTGGGAGCTTGATATGGACACAATTTTTCTGCGCGGCATGACGTTCGCGGCGGCGCACGGCGTACTGCCCCATGAGAAAGGGGTTCGCCAGCGCTTTATCGTGGATGCGGAGCTGCTGCTCGATCTGCACGCGGCGGGGGTGCATGACAGCCTTGCGGAGACTGTGAACTATGCCGAGGTTTACGAGATCGTGCGCAAAACGATTGAGGGCGAGACAAAGAAGCTGATCGAATCGCTCGCCGAGGACATTGCCGACCGTGTGCTTGCGGCATTTTCGATGATCCGCAGCGCACGCATTACCGTGCATAAACCGGCGGCACCCATCCCAGGAATCTTCTCGGATGTGGGCGTCAGCATCACGCGGGAGCGGGAAGAGCAGTGAGGCGCGCATACATCGGGCTCGGGGCGAATCTCGGCGCGCGCGGGGAGACGATGCGCGCAGCGCTGCGGCGGATGGCGGAGCTTCCCTCTGTCAGCGTGGAGCAGGTGTCTTCGTTTTACGAAACGCCGCCGTGGGGGAATACGGATCAGCCCCCCTTTCTCAATGCGGCGGCGCGGATTGCATTTGACGGTACGCCACATGAGCTGCTTGCCGATCTCCAACAGATTGAGCAGGAGCTCGGGCGCGTGCGTCATGAGCACTGGGGCGCGCGGACGATTGACCTCGACATCCTGCATATCGAGGGCATGACTGGTGCGGATGATGTGCTGACCCTGCCGCATCCCTATCTCACGGAGCGTGCCTTTGTCCTCGTTCCACTCCATGAGATTGCGCCCGCACTCTGCATTCATGAAAAATCCATCGTCGCATATTATAATGCAATCGACCGCACGGGCATCGTGCGTGCGCCCGAACTCTCCGCGCCGTATCCGCTCGCGCTTATCGCCGCCTGTGACGAGGCGGGCGGTATTGGGAGAAACGGACGGCTGCTCACGCAGGTGCCTGAGGATATGGCGCATTTTCGCCGAACGACGATGGGCGGCATCCTTGTCATGGGGCGTCGCACGATGGAGAGTCTGCCGGGGTGGCGCGCTCTCGAGGGGCGGGAGAATATCGTCCTCTCACGTACGATGGAGCGGGCAGAGGGTTTTCAAATCGTCTGTGATCTTGCGGAGCTGTGGCAGCTGCTTGGGCGGCTCGTGTATGAGGCGGAGCGTCCGATCTTTGCGATCGGCGGAGGGGAATGCTATCGGCTGCTCCTGCCCTATGTGCAGCGGGCATATGTGACGCGACTCGCAGGGACATACGAGGCGGACGTGTTTCTGCCGCCGCTCACGGATTTCATGCGGACGGAACGTCACAGCGGAAAAGACTGTATTTTTGAAATTTACGAGAGAGTTTAGCATGGCAAAGGAAATCTTTCACAACGATTGGCAGGAACTTCTTGCCGATGAGATGGCACAGCCCTACTATCGGGAGCTGCGGGAGTTCCTGATCGGTGAGTATCGCACGCGGCGCGTGTACCCCGATATGTATGCGATCTTCAACGCGCTGCACTATACGAGTTTTGCGGATACGAAGGTCGTCATTCTCGGGCAGGATCCGTACCACGGAGACGGGCAGGCGCACGGGCTCTCGTTCTCCGTGCAGGTTGGCATCGACCCGCCGCCGTCGCTGCTCAACATCTACCAGGAGATGCAGGATGACCTCGGCATTGCGCCGCCCGCGCATGGCTGCCTGATCCCGTGGGCAAAGCAGGGCGTGCTGCTCCTGAACACCGTGCTCACCGTGCGCGCGCACTCTGCCGCCTCTCATGCAGGGCACGGATGGGAGCGGTTCACCGATCACATCATCCGCCTTCTCGGCGCGCGCGAGCAGCCGCTTGCATTCATCCTCTGGGGCAGCCCCGCACGGAGGAAGCGCAGCCTCATCACGAATCCGCGCCATCTCATCGTCGAGTCGCCGCATCCGAGCCCGCTCTCAGCCCATCGCGGTTTCTTCGGCAGCCGCCCCTTCTCGCGCGTCAATGCCTTCCTCACGCAGGCGGGGGAAACGCCGATCACGTGGCAGCTACCGCCGGCGGACGAGATTGAGGCGTAGGGATAATTTGTTTGTTTTGTGATATAATAGGAGTAACTGAGGAGGCGATGCCGTGCATACGATTGAGGACGCTAAGAAATCCTACGATGCCGCGTGTAAGGCAGTGCTTGCCGATCGTTATATCCTCGCGAATATCCTCAAGGAATGCGTGGAGGAGTTTCGGGACGAATCCATCGAATTCATTGCATGTGAATGTATTCAAGGGAGTCCTGAGATCAGCGCCGTGCCGGTACGGGCAGATGAGGCGGAGCGCCTGCGGCTGGATGGGCTCAATACGGAAGATGTATCTCTGACGGAGCCCGTTATTCACTATGATATTCGCTTTCGTGCAGTGCTTCCGCGGACGAACAGACCGATCAAGCTCATCATCAACGTGGAGGCACAGAATGATTTTTCACCGGGGTATTCTCTCCTGCGGAGGGCGATCTATTATTGCTGCCGAATGATTTCGGCACAGTATGGAACAATCTTTTCGCATTCTGCCTACGATGATATAGAGAAGGTGTATTCCATCTGGATCTGTACGCATCCCAGTGAAGAGTGGTCATATACGATTACGAAGTATGCCATGCAGGAGCGAAATTTGATCGGGAATGCGCGCGCAGAGGTGGAAGAATACGATCTGATCGTTCCTATTATGGTCTGTTTGGGCAAAAAGAAATACCAAGAACTGAAGGGGCTCTTCCGTCTGCTCAACCTTGTGCTTTTACATCGCGGACGGGATGATCGCAGTATCGTTCTGAGTGAGTTAAAAGAAAAATTCAATGTTATCATGACGCCGCATTTGGAGAAAGGGGTGGCAGAGGTGTGCAATCTGAGTGAAGGTGTGTACAGGGATGGGGTAGCATATGGCATGGAGCAGGGGCTTGAGCAAGGACTTGAGCAGGGGCTTGAGCAGGGACGCAAGGAAACAGTACTGGCGCTCTTGCGGGAGAAAATGCCGCTCGATCTGATTGTGCGTGTCACCAAACTCTCGGCGGAGAAAATACAGGACATCGGAAAGTTGAACGGTTTTTTGTAAAAAAGGCGTTCTCCCCTAAACTACAGAAGGAAGAATATCATGAAATTTTCATCATTGCGCAATATCTGCGCGCTCGGTCTCGTCGTCTGTCTTGGCGGTTGCGGATCACCTGCAGTCTCCTCTGCGGAGATGCCGCATGAGATCGTGCAGGAGAATATGCCGACGGATGGGCAGAAGGAAATCTACCTCGCAGGCGGCTGCTTCTGGGGGACGGAGCTGTATACGAGCCTCGTGTATGGTGTCGTCTCGGCGGAGAGCGGCTATGCGAACGGCACGACCGCGCATCCGTCCTACCGCGAGGTGTGCAGCGGCAGCGGTCATGCGGAGACGGTGCATATCGTCTACGATCCCGCAAAGGTCAGCCTCGATCAGCTGCTCCTTGCCTTCTATGACTCCATCGACCCGACGGCAAAGGATCGGCAGGGCAACGACATCGGACGTCAGTATCGCTCGGGCATCTACTACGTACCGAACGCAGACGGCAGTGAGAGTGCCGATGCCGCCGTGATCCGCAGCTCGCTTGACGCCCTGCAGCAACGCATTGGAAAGCCGGTCGCGATTGAGATGGGGCCGATTGTGAACTTCTACCGCGCCGAGGACGATCATCAGGAATACCTCGTGAAGAATCCGAACGGATACTGCCATATCTCGCCCGCACTCATCGCGCAGATGCGTGAAAAGCGTGCGGCGGCGGAACGGGTAGCAGCGGCGAAACCCACACGCACATTTGAAAAACCATCGGACGAGGAGCTGAAGGCACGTCTGACGGGAATGCAGTACGCCGTCACGCAGCAGAAGGCGACGGAGCCTGCTTTCCGCAACGAATACGATCATGAATTCCGTGAGGGCATCTACTGCGACATCACGACGGGTGAGCCGCTCTTCATCTCTGCGGACAAATACGACTCGGGCTGCGGCTGGCCGGCGTTCTCGCGCCCCATCGACAGCGCCCTCATCGCCGAGCATGAGGATCGCTCCTACGGCATGGTGCGCACGGAGGTCACGGCGGCGGGCAGCGGCGCACACCTCGGACATGTCTTCAACGATGGCCCTGCATCCACGGGCGGCCTGCGCTACTGTATCAACAGCGCATCCCTGCGCTTCATCCCAAAGGAGGAGATGGAGGCGGAGGGATACGGCGACTATCTCTATCTGCTGGAAAAATAAATTTGAAAAAGTACTGGGATGTGAGAGAATTCGTAAAATATCTTTTTCTCGTATTGACAAGTACTTCTTCCAATGTTATCTTTACCAAAGCATTACGAAAACTTTATAGGAATTGGATCAGGTACTTTGTGTTTAATAGAAAATCCGGTAAAGGAGTATCTCCACAAGCCGGAGCGGTCCCGCCACTGTATCAGTGAGCAAGCCTGCATGGAAATGTACTGTCATTTCCGAGAATGTCACTGGGGGAGTCCCTTGGGAAGGCGCAGGTCTGCGATGAACTGGAGCCAGGAGAACTGCCTGATTGACAATCGCCGTTTGACCTGCGAGTGATGGGGATGGGGATTTGCGTGCTGTTTTATGCCGCTTTGAGACCCTTTGATTGAGAGCCTATGAGCCCTTTTCTGCTGTTGCAGGAAGGGGCTTTTTGTTTACCCCTATACCTAAAAGTTTTCAAAATATGATTATGGTGCATGGAGAGCACTTCACAAGAAAGGTGACATAGGATATGACAAGAGAGAAGAAGTGGACTCTGGCGGTACTCGCGGCATTTGCGGGAGCAAGTTTTGTCGGAACGGCATACGCTGCGGAGCAGACGTCAAACGAGCAGGGAGATGCGCACGCGCTCGCCGACACTGTTGTAACGGCACAGCGCCGCGAGAAACGCGATCTCGATACGCCGGCAACGACAACGATCATCACGGCGAAGGAGATTGAAAAGGCGGGCTACCGCAATGTGTATGAAGCAATTGATCAACAGGTCGGTGTGACAAGCACATCCTTCGGTGATGCCGGACAGGACTATGGATTCTCAGCATCCCGTATATCCCTCCGTGGTTATGATCGCGGTACACTCGTCATGGTGAACGGTGTTCCGATGAACCTCAAGAGCTATCCGAGTACGGAAAATATCCCGGCCTCGATGGTTGAGCGCATCGAGATCGTAAAGGGCGCTGTTTCGACTCTCTATGGTGCGAATGCGATGGGCGGCGTCGTTAATATCATTCTGAAAAAACCGACGGAGCAGGATTCTTCGTTTACAGTCAGTCAGACGATTGGCAATCAGTTCAAAAAGAGTGAGGCAACCTATACGGGTGATCGTATCATTGTCGATGTGAGCCGTGAATGGACAAAAGATCGTCCGAACTCGAATGACTTTGGACTCGATCGCATTTCATGGGTCGATTGGTGGGTCGGCAAGGGTAAAAAGAGTCGTATTGGTGTGATTGCGCAGCTGACAGATGAACTCTCCCTCAACTATAACT
>ERZ772957.1555-NODE-1555-length-14643-cov-3.786468_pt1 | contig 14643 bp, 9 predicted proteins | sample MGYA00580682_ERZ772957 | MGnify/ENA primary metagenome ERZ772957 (study PRJEB29015, sample SAMEA2737921) | human oral metagenome | biome: human oral; feature: human-associated habitat; material: dental | place: China | collected 2025 ...
TCTCCGCCGCCGTTTTGAGTCACGTAATATGTCTTTGCCTCTGCACCTGCGGAAAACACGAGCAGGGACAGCAGCAAAACTCCAACACACAACCCGCTCCTTCGGCCTTTCTCGTACATCGACGCCTCTCCTTTACCTTGGGATTTTGGATGAATCCAGGGGATCGCCCCGGAAAATCGCCTCGTGGGCCAGCCATTTCGGCTCTGCAAAAACAGTCTTGTTTTCGAAGATTTATTCGACTTCGTCGTGTACGACGTGAGGTCCGTCGGTTGCGTTTGGCATATTGCGTTCCCTCACGAATTTTTTATGAATCAAACCTACAGCTGTTTTATTTTAATGACTATGAGCTGCTTGTCAATAAAAATGTTTGTTTAAAAAAATAATATGCCATTGACTATTCCCAATAGATTAAAAAGACACATAGATATTTTCACCATTCCTCAGCGCAGCACACCGGAAAAAACGATAGTTCCCCTTCAAAAAACAAGCAGTCAAGACAAGATTTCAACAACGATTTCCCTGCATGGCTGCAACACGAGGGTGCTCGAGCCTCGTATACCGGACGCGCCTCCGGGCTTGACAACGCCCTGAAGCAGACCTATTATCTGTTTGTATAAACGAACAAAAATAAATTCAGATCCTCTCCAATTTGGAGAAGGAGAGGGTCGGGCGGCTGAAGCGGGGGCGAGAACCCCGCGAGGCCGTCTCTTGGGGCTCTCCCAAGCCGGACGCACCGGCAGAGGGGAGGAAGGACTACAGGGTGCAGAGGCGCCCGGAAAGGAACGTGTGGGAAAATGCGGAAGAAGGTATTGGCGGTGTTTGGCGTATCGTTGGCGCTGGCACTCGCGCTCGCGGGGGCACCTCGTCCCGTCGCGGCGGAGTCTCCGGCCCAGGGTCTGATCCCCGACGAGATGAAGGTGGTCCGCACATTCGGCGGAGAGCAGGAATCGGATCCCTTCAAACTGATGGGGAGGTGTGCAAACCGTCGTATGAACTATCGTCTGATGCAGGTTCTGGAGCGCAACCAGTCCTCGGAGAAGGTCTTTCGCCCCTACGATCTTACCCTGCGATCGGAATGGTTTTTCGGGTGCGCGCTGAACTTCTTCCAGAGGGAGAAGTACTATGAGGGAACCGACCAGGGCATCTGGCTGAGCTGGCGCTTCGACATGACTACGGGGGCCCCGAAATTCCAGTTCTCGGGGCGGTCACGGTCCTCGGGTGAGCGCTTCCTGTGCACGCCGATCAAGGACGTGGCCGAGGACATCTTCGCGGTTTCCGCGGAATGGAACGCCAAGCTGGGGAAGCGCTGGAAAAATCTGCAACAAAAATTGCTGAAGGAGATTCTTCAAAAGGATTTCGGAGGCAAGCCGATCGGGCAGCTTTCTCCCGAGGAAAAGAAGGAACTGGTCAAGAAACTGAACGAGCAAATGGAGACGGAATGGCCCAAGCAGCTGGAGACCGATGAGGAAAAGGCCCTGGACAAGGAGTTCAAGCGCCTGAGCGACCTGCTCGAGCAGGTCCTCGATCACCCCAAGATCGAGGACTACGAGTACCGGGTCCTGGAGAAAGGCGTCGGGGTCGAGGTCCTCGTCCAGGACGGGAGCCTGAAGACCACGGGAGGGGACCTCGAGCTGATGGGGCGGAACCGGGGCCTGACGGAGACGATGCTCTTCAGGCTGGCCCAGACGGCCTCCGGCCTCTGGCAGGACAAGAAATTCCATGCCGACGACGTGACGGTCGAGACGGGATGGAACGATCCGAAGGTCAAGGAATTTCTGACGAAAGGACTGCGCGTCCCCGAGGGCAGGCTCGTGCTCGGAGCCGCGGGGTCCCTGACCGCGGAGAAGGATCTGGGGCTGGCCGACGCGTGGTTCCGCGTCTCGGCCCTCTCGACGGGAAAGTCCCTGCTCTTCCGCGCTACGGAAAAGATGCTCTCCCCCCTCTATTTCGAGCTCAAGGGCAAGGGGGCGTCCACCGCGCAGGAGGAGACGCGTCTGGCCGGTCTGGCACAGGTCTCGCCCTTCCTGGGAGGCTTCGAGGTCCGCGATTGTCCGAAGGACAAGGGGCTGAACGATGTCCTGTACGACAACTCCCTCGTCTTCCTGGGGCAGGACGGTTCCAAGGAGAAGCTGAAGCTCGGCTTGCTTGTCTATGAGCTTGTGAAAGACGCCAACATCAGCTCCGACGTCATCTTCAACACCGTCGCGGGGTTCCGCGCCGCGCAGTTCGCCTCCCAGGCGTGGAGCGATGGCGTCTTCAAGCCCGCCGATGTCTCCGTCACCGTCGGGCCCATGTTGGGGGGCACGGACCCCGCGGACTTCTGGAAGTCCCTGGGAGTCGCCGACGTCGAAACCAGCGCGGAGGGCTCGGACAATGAGCGGCTTACCGTAAAGATCAAGATCAAATCCACGGGCGAAATCTACACGATAGCGGAGACCGAGGACCTTGGCCGCAGGGACTATGCAAACCTGAAAGCCTATGCGGACAGTATCAGGCCACTGGCTAAAAAGGAGAAGAAAGGCGCCTCCGTCGCTCCGCAGACGCTTGCGAAGGTCGGGATGATCTCGGCGTTCGGGGAGGTCCACGCCATGCACGATGAACTGAAAGGTTGGGCCGGCGCGCTTCACATCACCGAGGAGAGCATGGAGGAACTTATCGGCAGAGCAACAGCAGCGCCCTGCGTCGGCAACTTCGTCGTCTCGAAGACAACGGAAACTCCGGTCCCCCCCACCCCCGGCAATCCGGATCCTGAAAAACCCAAGCCCGAGGATCCCAAACCCGAGGATCCCAAGCCGGAAAATCCGAAGCCGGAAACCCCTAAGCCCGAGGAACCCAAGCCCGACACTCGGCAGGAGCAAGAACTGGGAGATTTCCTCAAGTCCCCGCAGAACTGGGGTATCAGCGAGACTCAGGTGGGTAATGTCACCAAGGTCGTTTTCACGACCAGCTTCGAGACGAACCTCGGCCTGAAGAGCATGCGTCTGACAACCCAGGGGTTCCGGCAGGGAACGGTGAAGGCCGAGCTGCTTCCCGTTTCCTCGGGAAAGACGAGGACGGCCGCTGCGGCAGCCCGTCGCTACACGCTCAGGGCCTCCGGGGAGTTCGAAACGGCGGACAGGGATAAGGCTGCGATCACGGGTATCCTCTACACGCCCTCCGACGGTTCGGGGGAACGGAGCCTGCCCCTGCCGTCCTCGGGGATTCCGTTGAAGGGGATGAAGAAAACATCTCCTTCCCCCGACACGGAAAAGAAAGGCGGCAGCAGCGGGTGCGACACCGGGCTTCTCTCCTTTGCGGCATTGGCCCTGGTGCCCATGGCATCCCGATTCGGGAAAAAAGCACGTTGAACCGTTGAATCAAGACGGAAGGCCGCTCCTCCCATCTCACAGGGCGGCCTTCCGCTCTATTTTCGAGGCGTGTCCGAATCGAAAAGCGTCTGAGATTCGGGACAATTTCTTTCGACAATTTCTTCCGAAGGGAGTTCCTGAAAGTGAGAAAGAGTTTTACGATTCGCGCTGCGACGGCGCTAGCCTTTGTCTCGCTGCTTTTCCCCCGCCCCATCGGGGCGGCCGAAAAGGTACTCCGGGTCACACCGAACGGGGCAAGCCTGGAAGCGGACCGGGACGGGTCCTCCTGGGAGCGCGCGTTGGGAGAAAAAGAATTTTCCGCTGCGCTTTCCTCCGCTGAAGCGGGGACGGAGTTCTGGGTTGCCGGTGGCAGTTATCGGCCCAGCCACTCGGGCGATCCGGCGTCGGCGTTCGTCCTCGGGGGCGGGGTGGCGATCTACGGAGGGTTCAACGGAGACGAGAAGGACCGAAGCGGGCGGGACCCCAAGGCGCACGTGACGATTCTCACCGGCGACCTCCATAACGACGACGAAAAGGACGGAAGCGGCGCGACGGCCTCCTGGGAGGGTATCAAGGGGACGAACAGCACCGTCGTGGTGAAGGGTGCAAAATGCACGGAGAGTACCGTTCTCGACGGCGTGACCATCACCGGGGGCAGCAATCCGACGGGCAAGGGCGGAGGCTTAAGCCTATCGGGCTCCCCAAGGATATCGAACTGCATCTTTCAGGGCAACCTGGCCAAGTCAGGCGGCGGCATGGCCAGCCGCGAGGGCAGCCCCAGGGTCGAAAACTGTGTCTTTAAAAAGAACAGGGCCGATCAGGGGGGAGCCGGCCTGTTCGAGTTCGGAAAGATCGGCAAGGCCGGAGCGTTCGGATCCACGGTGAAGGGCTGCCTCTTCGAGGGGAACTCGGCGGAAGCCTTCGGCGGAGGGATGGGCGTCATGACGGCGAGCCCGCGCATCGTCGCCTGCATCTTCAAGGGCAACTCCGCGGAGTGCGGCGAACAAAGCAAGGTCGACACCCGTGGAGGCGGGCTTTATCTCTATTACGACAGTGCTGCCGAGGTGAGGGACTGCACCTTCGTCGGCAACCGGACATCCTCCAAAAACGGCAGGGGGCTGGGCGGAGGGGTCGCCGTCATGGAGCGCACCGCGATTTCCCTCTACAACTGCACCTTCTCGCAGAACTACGCCTCGAGATGCGGCGGCGGCTTCTTTCAGTCCGTCGGGTCCCCGGCGCTCACGAACTGCACCTTCTTCAGAAACGAAGCCCCAAGGGGCGGCGGAGCGTACGCGGAGAATGGGGGGAACTCCACTCCCAGGACGGCGCCCGTTTTGACGCACTGTACCTTTTTGAGGAACAAGAGCACGGAGGGCGGCGCCTTCTACGCCGAACAGGGGGTCGAGCCCTTCATTCTGAACGGCATCCTCTGGGAGAACGAGGGCGGGGAGATCGGTTATCACGAAAGGGTCGGGAGATTCCTCGTAAGCCACTGCGTCGTCAAGGGGGACTTCAACTATTCGAGGGCCACTCCGGAAAACGTCGTGTCCGGGGACGCAAAAATTCAACCATTGGCCGACAATGGCGGTTCGACGGAGACCTGCGCCATCGTGGCTGGAAGCTCCGCCGTCGATATCGGCATGAACGGCACGGAGCTGGAGGGGAAATTACAGAGGAGTTCCCTGTCGAAGATGCAGAAGGAGGGGCTCCTCTCCTGTGTCTCGGCGGACCAGAGGGGACTGAAGCGTTCTGGAAGGGCGGATGCCGGATCCTTCGAGGTAAACGCAACGGTTCCCGGAACGGAGTTCGTCATCTCCGCGGCGGCCGACCTCGGGGGCAGCATCGAGCCCTCTGGGGAGATCTCCGTGAAGAGGGGAACGGATCGCTCCTTCGCCATTCGCGCGGACAAGGGCTTCCAGATCGCCAGCGTCCGGGTCGATGGGGCCCTCCTGCCGGATGCCTCCGGCCGCACGGAGTACGACTATAAGTTCGAAGGGGTCTCCCGCGATCACAGCATATCGGCGGGATTCGAGGAGATACGGTTCACCGGGCTGGAGATCGTGGGCCAGCCGGACACCAGGCTCCATATCGGCGAGGTGCGCACGTTTCGTTACCGTCTGATCGGCGACGCCGAGATCGCGACCGTGGACAGGGCCGTTCCATCCTATCGCGGCAAGGATGGCCGCCCCGACACAAAATGGACTTGGTGGATGGACCCTGTCACAAGCACGGATATTGCCCTGATCTTCAAGCCCCTGGAGGGCATTCTGGACGGGACGTTGACGCTCGATGTGCGGCTCAAGAACGGCTCCCTGCTGTCCGCCTCACTGCCCCTGACCATCCTGTCCGGGAACGCCCCTGCGCCACAGCCACAGCCGGATCCCAAGCCCAATCCACAGCCACAGCCGGATCCCAAGCCCAATCCGCAGCCCCAACCGGATCCCCAACCGAATCCGAAACCCCAACCGGATCCGAAGCCTCAGCCCCAACCCGAGATCTCGCAGGACATCGGTGTGGACGTCCCGGAGAATCCCGCCGGTTGGAACGTGGAGGTCGGAGCTCCCAACGACAGGGGTGAGCGTGGCATCTCCCTCTCCTGCGGCGTGAGCTTCCTCAATCAACCCGTTTCTGTGCGCGTCGACGCCTCGAACTTCGTCAACGGCATAGAGTCCTACAGGCTTGTCAGGGACGGGGAGGGTGCCGGGACCGTCATGTCCGTGACGATGGAGAAGAAGCACAAGTATCGGCTGGAGCTGATCGGACGGGTTCTGGACGCGGAGTTGGACAAGGCGGCGATCAGGGGGATCACCTTCTATTTCGAGGATGGCTCCGCATCCGAGAAGAAGTTCGGCTCGGAGGGGCTGCCCCTTCGCAGCGTCCCTCGCGCCGATTCCACGCCGGAAACCCCCGATAAGGGCGATAAGAGGGGGACGGGAAGTTCGGGGGGCGGATGCAGCTCATTCCCCTTCGCCTTCATCGTTCTCGCAGGTATCCCCTTGTTCTGCCGCAGACGGGGGCAGTGCGCCCCTGTAGATCCGACCCATTCGGGAGGCTTCATGTCATGACGAAAAAATACTTTGCCCTTATCTGCAGCTGTGTGTTCGTGCTTCTGTGCTCAGGCTCCCTGGAAGCGAAACCGGCCGACCCCGGGGAGGTGATCGTTCTGTTTCGCAACAACTCCGGCGAACGCCTGACCCACAGCTCCGCCCTGCGGGGCGTGACCCAGTTCCACGTCGCTGCCGAAGCCGCGGCGGCAGGAGCGCGGGTCGTCCGAACCTATGGGGAGCTCTCGGAGTCCGTGGATGGAGTTTTCGTACTGCTGCATGCAGATGGCAGGACGACGGAACAGCTGACGGCATCGCTGAAGGGAAACCCCAGTGTCCTTGCCATATCCCCTAACCGCCCCCTGTACGCGCTGGAGGAGAAAATCCCCAACGACCCCTATTTCGACAAGCTCTGGGGCATGAGGGACATCGACGCGCCGGCTTCGTGGAGCGAGACGACGGGAGACGATTCCGTCCGCGTCGCCGTACTCGATACGGGGATCGCGACCGGACACGAGGACCTGAAGGACAACATCGACACGCTCAACAGCCGTTGTTTCTCGCCCTTCTACGCCGAAGACGCCTACGAGGACGATGCGGGGCATGGCACCCACGTGAGCGGGATCATCGGAGCCGTCGGCGACAATCAGAAAGGGGTCGCCGGGGTCAGCTGGCGAGGTAAGGTCATCGCGTTCAAGGTCCTGGACGCAAATGGTTCGGGCTCGACATCCACCGTCATCAGGGGGCTTGACAGGCTGCTTGGCCTTCTTCGCAGCCAGCCGGCCCTCAAAATTGCGGCGGTCAACCTCTCCCTGGGCGGTTACAGCGCGGAATCCCCCGAGGAGATGGAAAGGGACTCCGCGGAGTGGCGGGCCTACAAGGCGCTGGACGATACGGATCGCATCGTCATTGTCGTAGCGGCCGGGAACGAGGGGCTGGAGGTAGGGGAACCCGCCCCGTTCAGCGACTCGGAGTCTCTTTTCCGGCCCCGTTTCAGGAGAGGGCAGTATTGTTATCCCGCGTCCTTCACGGGGCTGAACAACATGATCGTCGTCGGCGCCATGGCAGAGGGGGGGAAGGGGGCGTATTTCTCCAACTGGAGCCAGACGAAAGTCGACGTGGCGGCTCCGGGAATGAAGATCTACAGCACGACGCCCAAGGGAGTCGAGGGCCCGGGATACGGAAGCACGTATGGACTCTATGGGGTCATGTCGGGAACTTCCATGGCCGCCCCCCATGTGGCGGGAGCGGCCGGGCTGTTGATGTCGAAGTTTCCTACCCTCAAAGCCCACGAGCTCAAGGAGGCCATCCTCAAGGGGGCAAAGCCGAGTGTCAATCCCGTCGCCAAGCCCTTTCCGACAAAAGGCGACTATCAGGGGATCAATCCGAAGGAACAAAAGCTCTCCGCCCATGGCTTTCTCAACGTCAAGGGAGCTCTCGAATGGCTGAATACGCGCTATCCCGAGGTTCCTCCCGACCCGTCGCTCAAGCCCAAACCAGAACCGCAACCCAAACCCGAGCCTCGGCCCGAACCCCAACCACAGCCTCGGCCCGAACCACAGCCACAGCCTCGGCCCGAACCACAGCCGACACCGAAACCGCAGCCAAAGCCCGAGCCGCAGCCAAAGCCCAGTCCCCAGCTTCCTCAGGAATCCGTGGAGCTCCCCATCGACCCCGCCCGCTGGACGGCGACAATCGGGGTCCCGGACACCCAGGGGTTCTCCAGCGTTTCCCTGATCTGCCCGGTGAGGCTCTCGTCCCAGCCCGACGCCGTACATGCCAGCGCGTCCTCCCATTTTGTAGGCGGCGTCACCTGCAGTCTGGCCTGGGACGGCAATCCGGTCGGGGCGTTCACCTTCCTGGTTCAAACGAAGGAAAGTCAGGAATACCGGCTGAAGCTGGAAGGACGGGTTCCCGCTTCCGCTTTGGACAAGGCTGCGATCTCGGCCGTGTGCTTCCGGTTCAAGGACGGCTCCATGCTGGAAAAGAGCCTGGGGTCGGAGGGACTGGCGCTCGGCAGCGTTCCCCGCTCCAACCCCGACCCCGACAACGATCAGCCCGATAAGAAAACGTCCGGGCAATCTGGAGGGAGCGGCTGTAACACGGGATTCGCAGGTCTGATCCTTCTGGCTGCCCTGCCAATCGTCCTGCGCGGAAAGCCCTGAAGCCCCGTCCTTTCTCGGAGACGAATCGGCTCCCCTCCTGCGAGGGGGGCCGATTTACCTCTTTCGCTCCAAAAGAAAAGGGACGCGCCGATTGAAACCGGGCCTCCCTCAATCCATCTCCCTTCGCCGCGCCTCCAAAACCAGCGCGGCCCCCGTGGGCGAGCACAGGCGCTCCTGCTTCAGAATCTCGAATCCCGAGGTTTCGATCTCGTCCACCAGCCAATCGAAGGTCACGGGCTGCTTCCTGTCCTCCACGGGGCCAAAGGCCCTTTGATAGCGCCCGGCCATAGCCATGACCTCGTCGAAGGACATGCCGTCGGTGCCGAAGTCCATAAGCAGCAGGCGTCCTCCTTCCCGCAGCATCCGGCGCATCTCGTGCAGCGCACCCGGCCGGTCGGGAAGGACGTGCAGAATATTGAGGGCCAGCACCGTATCGAAGCTCTTCTCTCCGAAGGGCAGGTCGAAGAGGTCCGCCTGACGCACCTCCGCATGGGGCCAGGCCGAGAGCCTCTTCCGGGCCACGCGGCACATGGCCTCCTCCCGGTCCGTCGCCACCAGGCGCCGCGCCTTGGGCACAAAAAGCGAGGTAAAGCCACCGTCGCCGCAGGCCACCTCCAGGGCGTCGCCCAGATTCTCCCATTGCAGCATCGTGCGCGCCACCTCGTCGTAAAAAGCCTCGCCCACGATAGCGCGCTGCCGGGCCGAGAAATCCTCCGCAAGGTCCTTCCATTCGAATGCCATGGCACTCACCTCCATGAACAACAGCCTCTGGCCGCCGTCCTTTCGTCCAGCGCTATCCTTCCAACCTATCCCTTCATCCCCGCTTCCGCGGCGTTGCAGGCGGAGGGCAGCCCCAGCCAGCTCCGAATGCGGGCGACGGCGCTGCGCCGCAGGCGATACACGTGACTGACGTCCAGATGCTGCTCGTCGGCCACGGCCCTGGGGTCCTTTCCCTCGAAAAAGAGGGCCGAGACCACCTCCGCCTCACGCCCCCGCAGGCGGCCGATGATCTCGGCGACATCCAGCCAGTCCTCGTCCCCTGGCGCGGGGTCGACCTCGAGCCACTCGTCCGGCACGGGGACCGGGGCGCGGCGCTCCGAACGCTCCAACATGTTGAGCATCTGCCCCCGGATCCGGTGACAGGCATAGGTGGCGAACTTCAAGTTCCGGTCGGGGTCGAAGCGGTCCACGGCTCCGATCATGGCCAACATCCCCTCCTGAACGAGATCCTGTCTCAAGAAGGGGGCCGCATGGATTCGCCCCGCGATCCAAAAGACAAGGGGCCTGTAGGCGACGATCAATTCCTCGCGGGCATTCGCATCGCCGGAGCGGCAGAGCGCCCACAGGGCCCTTTCCCTCTCGGGGCTCAGTGAAGCCGATGTTCTCTCTTCCGTCCTCTCCTCCATGGGGGCAGAGGATCGCCTCGTTTTCCAAATCATAGTTGTGCCTGGCCGCGCCGCTATTTCACCACAAGGGCAACGGGCGCCCTTCGGTATCTCCACATCCACTTCCGGACGCCCAACGCAGATGCAGGTCGTCGTTCGAGAAGGCGAGGGCCGGCCCGTCCGACCCAAGCTCCACCCCGCTCATGGAACAGTTGAAGACCCTGAGGCGCCAGACGGTATGCGGATCGAGTCCCAGCAGCACCGCGAAGAGCGCCCTGATGATGCCGCCGTGGGTCACGATGGCAATCCGCTCATGCGGCTCCTCCAGAATCATCTCAAGGGCCCTCTCCACCCGGTCCCTTATGGACTCCCAGGTCTCGGCGCCGGGCGGCATGTTAAAAAAGGGGTCGCGCATCCAGGTCCGAAACGCGCCCCTCTCCTCCCGTTCCATCGCCCGAATGGAGCGTCCCTCCCAGGACCCGAAATGGATCTCCTTCAAGCCATCCAACACCACGGTCTCGAGCCCGCGAGGCTTTGCCAGAGTCTGTGCCGTGCTCAGCGCCCGCTGCAGGGGGCTGGAATAGACTTTCTCCGCGGGCCACTGCGCGAAGCGCTCCGCCAGGCGTTCCGCCTGGGCCACCCCCTCGGCGTTCAGGGGAACGTCCGTCTGGCCCTGAAAGCAATAACGCAGGTTCCAATCGGTCTGACCATGCCGGACCAGCAAGATACGCCGTTTCCAAGATTTACTTGACACCCGCCCCACCTCCCTCGAGGAAGCGCAGGGCACGTTCCCGTATTCAATCGGCGCTTCCCTAAAAACTTCGGTCTCTCAATAAATTATTACACGTAAAGCACTTATTGACCACCCCTTGGTCCGAAGCCTTTCGTGCCGCTAGCGGCCGGAGGTCTTTCCCGTCGTCTGGACGAAGGACGAGAGGATCATCCCCACCGTTCCGAGCCCGGCCACCAGGACGACTCCGAGTGAGCCGACGGCGCCGCCTGCCTCGAATCCGCCGTACAGCAGGGCCTGTCCGGCCCCCAGTGCCAGGCCCAGGCCGCCGGCCCAGCCGCCAAGGATGCTGACGATCATGAAGAAGGCGCCGATCTTCGACGTGGCGCCCGGCACGGGCTGGTCCGCCTCGTCCACGACGTCTGTCCAGAGAAGGTCCCATTTCTTGACGCGCGGGTAGAGCACCATCAGGATGGGAAGCCCCAGCACGATGGACGGAATGGAGTTGTTCAGCATGATGATGGTGCCCAAGGCCGCGTAGGGCACCATGCCCAGCAGCTCGAGCCCCCAGGCGATGGTGAGCGCGCAGCCCATGGAGCCCAGAAGAGCTGCGACGACGTAGGCCGCGGCCTTCCTGTGGGTGGTCACGCTGGGCTCGAGATCGCCCTTGGGGACGAGACCGAGGTTGGTCCAGATCTTATAGGGGACGTAGGCGAAGATGAAGTTCCCGAAAAAACCGAAGAGGCTCCCGACCCCGAGCGACCCGAAAAAGTCCCCGATCAGGTTGCCGATGGCCGAGCCCCAGGCCCCGGCGGGCCCGAACAGGAGCCCCATGACGACCGGCAGTGCGCTTGCAGGACGGAACTCGGTCACGCCGGGTATCAGGACGAAGCCCTTGAACGGGATCAGCAGGGCCGCGTACAGGCCGGCGCACAGCGCTACAAGGACGACCATCTTGGTCTTTCCCCACATGGAGAATACATCTTTCATCAATCATCCGCTCCTTTTCGTTTCGGTGGGTTCCGGGAGGCTCAGCCTTCCGGATGGGGTTCGGGGCAAAGCCCCGAAAACTCTTCGTTAGAAACTCCCCCATGGGAAGAAGGCGGCCCACGCGGCATAGGCCCCGGGGGCCAGCTTCAGGACCAACAGGGCCGCGAAGACGCCAAGCCCCAGGACTATCGCGGCGCAGTCGCCCCTCCCGAGCCGCAGGTCCAGCAGCGTCGTGCGTTTGGGGCTGTAGCCGAACCCCTTGGACTCGAGCGCCATGGAGAAGACGTTGGTGCTCCGGATCAGGGACACGAGCGTGGGGATCACCAGCGGGACGTGCCTGCGTATGCGTTCCAGGAAGTTCCCCGAGTCCAGGTCCAGCCCTCGGGATTTCTGCGCCTGGATGATGGTGTGGCTCGTCTCCACGATCATGGGCACCAGACGGATGGCCGTGGCGAAGGCAAAGGCCCCCCTGTAGGGAAGGTGCAGCCTGACCAGCCCCTCGGCGATCTCCTCGATCTTGGTGGTGCTCAGGAAGACCATGCCCGCCACGATCATGAGGTCCGTCTTGAGGGCGACCATCGCGCCGTAGAGCACCCCGGAGAGCGAGAGCTCGCCGCGCGCCAGGGGCCAGATCGTCAGGCAGAACAGGGCGATCATGATCAGCACGCCGCGGATGCGCCCGAGGTTCGGAAGCGCGCGCCCCAGGGACCCGACGAGCAGCACCAGGGCCGTCACCACGAGCAGGACCGGGATGTCCCGGAACATCAGGGCCATGGCGAAGCTCAGCAGCGTCAGCAGGATTTTGGTGCGAGGGTCGAGCCGATGGATCGGGGTGTCCCTGTCGAGGTAGAGGAACAGGTCCATCAGGCGTCCCCCCTTTCAGCGGAGCCCGCGGCATTTTGGGGGGAGTGGCCGTTTTTAGGCATGTCAGGCATGCGGGTGCAGCGCACCAGCTCCTCCACGGAGAGGACCGTCCGTCCCAGGCGGTTTCCCAGGCTGACGATGTGGGGCGGCCTCAGGTGCGAGGCGGCCAGCTCCTCCTCGCGCGCCAGGACCTGCCGCGTGGGGCCGTCCATCACCACCCGGCCGCCCCGCATCGCCACGATGCGGTGGGCGTACTCCGCCACCACCCACAGGGTGTGGGTGATCATGATGATGGTCTGCCCCGCCTCGTTGAGCTTCCGGATCAGCTCCATCATCCGCCTCTGCTCGCCGTAGTCGAGCCCCGTGGTGGGCTCGTCCAGGATGATGACGCCGGGCCGGGCCGAGAGCACGGAGGCGACCGCGACCCGCTGACGCTCTCCCTTTCCGAGCGTGAAGGGATCCCTCTTCTCGTAGCCCTGGAGCCCGACGGCCTCGAGGGCCTCGGTTACGCGCGACGCCACCTCCTCCGCGGAGCATCCGCGAATCCTGGGGCTGAACGCGACCTCGTCGAATACGTTGTCCGCAAATATCTGATGGTCCGGGTTCTGGAAGACGTACCCCACCTCCTTCCCGATCTCGAAGACCGAGTGCTTCGCGGTGTCCCTGCCCCGGACCAGCGCCCGGCCGCCGCTCGGGAGCAGGAGGCCGTTGAAGTGCTTCACCAGAGTGGTCTTGCCGCTTCCGTTGTGCCCCAGGATGGCCACGAACTCGCCCTGTCGGATACTCAGGGTCACGCCGCTCACCGCGGTCCCGCCGTTGGGGTAGACGTGGCTCAGGTCCTCGACCTCGACGACCGCCTCCCCATAGCTCCTCTCCCGCGCGGCGTCGCGCTCCGAGAGCTCCCGGCAGCGCGCGTCGTCGAGGGAGAGCCCCTTGCTGCGGAAGAGCTCCGCCCCCTCGTCGGGGAGCAGCGGCAGCTCCTCCGCGGGGCAGACATTCAGTGCCGCGAAGTATTGGGGGACCTGCAAAGGGCGTATCCCGGCCTCCGCGACGAGCGCCGCGTCCCGCAGCAGGTCCCCAGGCGTTCCGTCGGCGAGGATGCGCCCCTTTTTCATCAGGATCAGGCGCTCGGCGTGCAGCGCCTCCTCGGTCTCGTGTTCGATGATGATCAGGGTCAGATCCCCCTGGGCGCTCAGCCTCCGCGCGATGGAGAAGACCTCGACCTTCCCCATGGGGTCCAGGTCCGTGGTGGGCTCGTCCATGCACAGCACCGACGGGTGCGCGGCCAGGACGGAGCCGATGGCCAGGCGCTGCTTCTGGCCTCCGGAGAGGGTGGCGGGATGCCGCCCCTCGAAGCCCTCCAGGTTGACCGTCCGCAGCACGTCGCCGATGCGAAGGGCGATTTCGGGCCTCGGCACGCCGAAGTTCTCGGGACCGAAGGCGACCTCGAGCCCCGCGTTGGTGGAGAAGAGCTGGGCCTCGAAGTCCTGGAAGACCAGGCCGATCTCGCGGGCCATCCGGCTGACGGGGGTCTCCCTGGCCGAGAGGCCGCCCACCGTCACGGAGCCCTCGTACCGGCCCCGGACGAAGTGGGGAATCAGTCCGTTCAGGCTGTTGGCGAGGGTGGACTTCCCCGCGCCGCTCTCGCCCATGATCACGACGAAGCGGCCGCGCTCCACCTCCAGATCGAGCGAATCCAGGGCCGGGGACTCGGAGCCCCCGTACCAGAAGGAGAAGCCCTTGACCTCCACGGCCTTTTCAGCGTTGGTGTGCAATTGTCCGTGACCTCCGTCCGTCGTTCCGGGACGCCCCGGCGCGAGAAATGGTTCGATTCCACCGACCATTGTGCGTATTTCCGCAGTCCTTGTCAAGGACGGGGCCCCGCCCTTTTCCATCGGTATGGGGATGGCTGCGGGCCAAGGAAAAACATGGAGAAAAACATGCCGGGAAAGCCGCCGACGGCGAACGGATCGGCGACGGGAACATGCGACGGGAACATGAACGAGAAAATGCAGATCAAACCGTCCCCTGGGGCGCCCGGCAGTACACGGCCCGGAACTCGAGGGGCGAGACCGCGAGGGCGCGCCGGTCCCACGCCAATTCGGCCGCCTTCGCGAC
>ERZ772957.1558-NODE-1558-length-14634-cov-2.988271_pt1 | contig 14634 bp, 6 predicted proteins | sample MGYA00580682_ERZ772957 | MGnify/ENA primary metagenome ERZ772957 (study PRJEB29015, sample SAMEA2737921) | human oral metagenome | biome: human oral; feature: human-associated habitat; material: dental | place: China | collected 2025 ...
TATGGCTACTAAAAAACAGCTTTTTAGAGGTGCCCTAAAGAAAATTTGAAGTTTCATTAGGATACTTATACGCTACAGAAGGAGTTGGATAAGGATGATACTTTTTATAGAGATTATAATTGGAATTATTTTATTTACGATTTTGATAGTCCCCGGGGTGTTGAAAGACCCATTAAGTGCCATTGGTGATTACCCGCCACAAATACGTAGACGTTGCATGGAATTAGGTCTTGTAGAAGACAGAAAGAAGCGTTTTTCTAAGAAGGAAATGCTGAGAAAATGTCTTTGCATGATAGTGTTGCCTGTAGTTTTTGCTCTCATTATGTATAAAATCAACGGTACAACTTCTTTTGTGAGTGGTTTTCTTCAGTCGTATATTATTTGGCTGGCGATTACATGGTACGATGCCTTTATTTTGGACTGTGTTTGGTTTTGCCATTCTAAGAAAGTGCGTATTCAGGGGACAGAGGATATGTCAGAATATAAGGATTATCTGTTTCATATTAAGCAATCCTGCATTGGTTCCGCACTTGGACTTCCGGTGTGTCTGATAGTTGGTTTGTGTGTATCTTTATTTTAATTTGAATTTTATCGAGGTGATAATATGACGTTTGCAGAAGAACTTAAATCGTTTCAGAACACTCATCCGTTTTCTAAAATGAAAGTGGATGACATAGAGGTAAAGTACCTGATATGTGGAAATTCGGAAAGCAAAATAAATTTGGTGTATCTTGTGGGTGAAACCGACTGTAGCATTGTCCGGTTCAAATAGCTCGCGTATCTCACCAAGTTTGGGGGCCACTGCGCTCTCGAAATCGTCCCAGCCAAACACCGCCTGGTCGGACCATAGGGCGACGGCATCCTTGGTCACCTCACCACCGGCCCTATGCTTCTTGGCGGCGTCCTCAAGCTCGCCGGTCTTTGCGGCCATGCTTGCGATGGGGTATTTCTCGTCAAACATGCCGATGCCGGCGCTTATCGTGATAGAATCGTTTCCCGTGAAGGCAAGAAACTCCCTGCGGATATCCTTGGCAGCATGGATGATATCGTTCCAGTTTCCTATCAGAAAAAGGTCATCCCCACCCGAGTAGATGATCTGTGCCTGATAGCACCCCTCCTCAAGGATCCCGTTGATACGATACTTGAAGAAGTAGGAGAGTGCCCTGCTTAGCGTTGACGTGCGGCTGATGGACGCTTTCTCGACTGGAATGCCGCTCGCAAACACCGTGCCGAGGTTGTCAACGTCGGCTCGAAGCACTCCCAGCCGCTTGATGCCGTAATCCTCCTCGAGCGTGGATCCCTGTCCCGCGTAGGCAGAGATGCCGACCTTGCCCGTATCAACCGTGTAGTCTCCCATCCAGAGATGCGTCGATAGCTTGACGCCCATGTCCCAACTGTTCTTTGTGTAGATGCGTGCGAACACGGGCCTGGTGGCACGGTACTCGTCCCTCGAGTACATCTCAAGCCGTCTGTCAAAGGGAAGCGCAAGCCCAATGCGTCCGGGTGAGACGGTATCCTCGCCTTCGAAAGCTTCGGCGATCACGAACACATCCTTATGGATAAGGCTTTCTGAGATCTTACCGAGAGAGGCGCAGAGCGGGCAGAGGTCATTCTCGTCGATGTCGGCGTCCGACCGATGGCATTCCTTGCACTCCCTGCTATGGTCGTACTCCCCGGCACTGCCAAAGTTGAGCTCCTTGATGGTACGTGCGTCATAGCGCGAGGCCTTGGCAGCCGAGAGGCCCTCCGAGAGCTCCTGGTACAACTTGGGGTAGCGCTGCTTGTCCTCACCCTTGTTCGCGAGGTCGTGGGCGCTGCACTCCACCAAGGAGGTCGCCAGGTACAGGTCGATCCCATAGTGCTCGATGAGCCATTCGCGAAGCTCGTCGCAAAACGTTCCGAAGATGATCTTCGTTTGTCGTGTGTTGGGAAGCAGAAGGTAGGCGTGTCCGCCACCAGTGTAGAGAAGGTTCGCGCGACTCAGCTCCAAGCGCTCGAGCAGCTCGTCCGACACGTGCTCCAACATGAGCTCCAGGTACAAGCTGCGTGCCCTGAGTTGCTTGAGGGCACCTGCCCCGCTGATGTTGTAGATGAAGCTCTGGATACCGCTCATATCCCATGAGCACAGCAGGAACATGGGCTCCTCGTAGAACCGGGGCGACCTCTGCCTGTCGAAGAGGGCCTCCCGATAGTTTGAGATCCCATGATCAGAGAGGTACTCGTAGATGCACACAGCGATAGCGGCCGTCGTCTTCGCGTGGTCAAAGAGGGACACGTCGACGAGTTCCGTGAGGTTGGTGGACGAGGGGACCTTATCTGTCGTTGCCTCGAGCAGGTTCAGAAGGGAGTTGAGGTCGGACTGGCAAAGCCCCATCCCCGCCAGGCCCTTGTGAATGCGCTCCCGGATCGTGTTGTAGTCCTCATGCTCAATGGTGGCATCGCTATGGCGGCCGTTGATGATGTTGAAGATCTTGCGCAGCTTGACATCTCGGTCAAAGTGGGCAGCCTGCTCGTCGCCCTCGTTCTTCCTGTCCATGCCTGCCGAGATGTTGTCGGCAAAGTACGTGACGAAGGCCAGCGAATCATCATCGAGGCGGGATGCGGAGCTCATCTCCTTGGCATGGTGGTACCTGATCTGCTCGACAATCTTTTGGCCACACGTCCCCTCAAAGTCAGCATTCTGCGCGGCAAGTTCCTCTATGAAGTCGGCACCGAGCTTGGAGTGCGTCCCTTTCGCGGAGCTTCCGCGATACACGACCTTGCCGATGTCATGCAGAAGCGCACCAAACGTCAGCGCCAGCTTATCCTCTGTCAAAGCGACCCCCTCTCAAGCGACCAACAGAAACGTCCAGTCCACACCTCACGTACATCGGACGCCTCCCATCCTCATCGACGTCTTGATTCCGATCCCGGCATATTCGCCAAACTTCAGGAGCATCCTCACGAGACCGATCATGGGCTGCGGGCCGTGGCATTTCAGGACAACAGAACCGACAAAGGCCGGTATCTTGTGGTCTTTCGTGACGTGGGGAAAGTACTGTGAGTGCAGCTTGTATGACACGATCCTCGCGCACCGCTCCATATAGAGCATCGTCTCCTCGCCCACCTCCTTGTCGCCCTCGTAGAGCTGGTTGTAACGCATCAGGAGGTTCTGCAGGATGAGGCGAACGCTGGGCATGAAGACGTAGGAGCCAGCACTTTTGAAGGACGTGGGCGTGAGAAAGCTGAGTGAGCTCCTGCCCGTGTCGCCATCCCGTATCAGGTCAGTCAGGCACGTGAGCTCTATGACCTCGACTGTGCTCCTGCGTACCTCAAGCGTGGAGCCGATCCCCCTGACCTTGATGCTCCGTACGTCCTGCATGGGCCTAATGACCTGCTCCGCCGCCTCATCGGTCAACGCGTGTATGCGCCATATGAGCTCGTGGCTGCCCTTGTCCGCGTAGCAGTACTGGCTATACGGATTGAACGGCTGGCGGTGCAGCCATTCGACATAGGACGTGTCAAGCCGCTCCATGAGCACGCCCTGGAGGTAGGGGCCGATAGTACTCATTTGGGCGGGGGCAACCCCCTTCCCCTCAGGTATGTCTGACACGATGCTGATCGTGGTCAGATGCTGCATGCACATCACCATCCGCTCAAGGCCTGGCAAATGCGCAAAATGCCAACGCCATGCCAGGCCATTTTAATCTGAGTAGGCTCAATTTTCTGTAATCTGTAATGGTTGGTCATTACCTTATTATTTGCTTATGCTTTACCTCTTTGTACCTTAACGCAAATCGAGCTTAAAAGTTTCCGTGAGCGGTAGGGATGGGGACGACAACGGTGAATGCGGCGGTTACACTGGGTGCGAAGGAGTACATCTTGATGCGCGTCGCACGTGCACCGCGCGGGCCCAGGTCATCGCCAGAGCCCTGATACTGTTGCCGCATGACTCCGACAAGACACCGGGCTCCATCGGCGGGAAGACGGGGCTATCGACCGGTGGCATGCGCTTGCGCGTGACGAGGCGCCTCGGAGGTGTCTTGGCCCAAGACTGCAACCACAGTCCCTGCGAGCTGATCAAAGTGGCCGATGATCACCCACAAGAACTGCCGAAAGGCCAAAAACGGAGTGCAAGCTATGCGGCCAACCACCACTGATAGGTTTGGAACGCAGTCCGCCTAAAGCATGGCTCACTGTAGCACCCGGTGCGATATAGTTTCAGTGTTTGCCGATTCATCACAACAGGAGTAGTTTTGGATATTTCCGCGCTCAAACCAGGCATGCACATAGAGGGCATCCTCCCAACCGAGGTGATCGAGATCATCGCTGTGAACCCCACCGGAGATGCAGCCAAGGTCTTCTACCAGCGGCTCGACGGCGACCTGGACTCCGTTGTGCTCTTCCCCGACGACCTTGCGCGTGTGCGCACCGTAACCAGCAAGGCCGGTCGGCGCTACGATGCCAACGCGAATGCCTTCCTGCTCGCCTCGGAGGCATTGCGCATTCGCTACTCTTACGTGTTCGACAACCGGCTCGCCATGCACACTTCGCTCATCGAGCCGCTCCCACACCAAATCACGGCTGTATACGAGGACATGTTGCCACGACAGCCGCTGCGCTTCCTTCTCGCAGACGATCCCGGCGCGGGCAAGACCATCATGGCAGGGTTGCTCCTTAAGGAGCTTATGATCCGCGGTGAGGTGGAACGGTGCCTTATCGTGTGTCCGGGCGGGCTTGTGCAGCAGTGGGTCGAGGACGAACTCGGGCCCAAGTTTGGCCTTGAGTTCCGCATGCTCACAAACGACGCGGTTGATTCCACACGCAGTGGTAATCCCTTCCGCGACATACCCCTCATGGTGGCCTCGATGGACAAGCTCGCCCGCGACGAGCGGCTGCAGGGAATGCTGCACGACGTGCTCTGGGACCTCGTGGTTGTGGACGAGGCGCACAAGATGGCCGCCCACGTGAACGGGCGTAAGGTGGACTACACTCACCGCTACCGGCTGGGACAGCTGCTCTCGCAGACCACGCGCAACCTGCTGCTGATGACGGCCACGCCGCACAACGGCAAGGAGGCCGACTTCCAGGAGTTCATGAAGCTGCTCGACCGAGACCGTTTCGAGGGCGGCACCAAGGCCGGTCTCGTGCGCAATGCAGACGACATGATGCGGCGACTGCAGAAGGAAGAGCTCCTGACCTTCGAAGGCAAACCGCTCTTTCCCATACGAGAGGCAAGGACATCTGCTTACGCGCTCACGTCCGCCGAGCAGGCGCTCTATGAGCACGTAACCGACTACGTACGCGAGGGGTTCAACCGCGCCGAGTGTATCGTGCGGCGCGACCGTCGCAACGCCGTCGGCTTCGCGCTCACCTCGCTGCAGCGCCGCCTAGCGTCGTCTCCCATGGCGGCGTGGCGGTCTTTGGGCCGGAGGCGCAAGCGCCTGGAGGAGCTGGCCCAGGAGGTGCGCGAGCACGGCACCTACACCCCGCACGGGCACGGGACGAGCGAGTCCGACAACTGGGACGAATGGGACGACGATGACCGTGATGCCGCGCAGGACAACGACACTGTGGTGCTCGACGACGCCACCGCATCGGAAACCCTCGACGAGCTGGAGGTCGAGATCGGCGAGCTCAAGGTCCTGGAGGCCGAGGCTGCGGAGGCGCTACACCACGGCGATGACCGCAAGTGGCACGAGCTTCTAGACCTCCTGGAGAGTCCACAGATGCGTGGCGACGATGGCCGACGTGAGAAGCTCATTGTGTTCACCGAGTACGCCGACACGCTCGACTACCTCGAGGGAAAGCTTGCGAGCTACCTTGGCTCGGCCGATCGGCTGCGCACGATACGTGGCGGCATGAACCGCGACCAGCGCCGCCAGGTAGAGGCCGACTTTAAGCAGAATGAGGAGGTGAGTGTGCTCGTGGCAACCGATGCGGCTGGCGAGGGCATAAACCTGCAGGTGGCATACATCCTCATCAATTATGACCTGCCATGGAACCCCAATCGTATCGAGCAGCGCTTCGGACGTATCCACCGCATCGGACAGCGGCACACCTGCTACATGTACAATCTCGTAGCCGATGGTACACGCGAAGGCGACGTATGGCACCGTCTCTTCGACAAACTGGAACAGGAAAGTCAGACCTTAAAAGGTCGAGTGTTCGACGTGCTGGGTCAAGTGACCTACGATGATAAGTCGCTCAGCGAACTGCTGCTTGATGCCATTCGCGAGGACCAGACTCCCGAACGCCAGGCTCACCTCGATACCGTGATCGATAGTTCACTCGACGCCGAGTGTCTACGACGTATCATGGCAAGGGACGTACTCGCCACCGACTCACTCAATGTGGAGGACGTACGCCGCGTGCGTGCCGACATCGAACGCGCCAACGCGATGCGTCTACAGCCTCACTACATCCGAAGTTTCTTCGCACGTGCCGTAGAGGACCTGGGTGGACATCTGGCGAGTAACCGGGACGGAACGTGGCGCATCCGCAAGGTACCCCTCGCCCTGCGTGTAAGCTCGGCCACAGGAGCGCGGCGCCCTCTTGCCGAGCGCTATGAGTCGCTCGCCTTTGACAAAGAAAGCGTCACTGACCCAGGCAGGACCGACCTTGTGGCCGTGGGACATCCGCTCCTTGACGCTACCGTAGAGGAAACGCTCGCCAAGTACAGGAGTGTGCTCGACTGCGGAGCGATACTGGCTGACGACGGCAACCGGACGCTCGGGCCACGCGAACTTCTCGCCTTTTCACTCACGCTCGTAGACGGTGCTGGGCAGGTGATCGATCGACGGCTCTACTACGTGGAGGTTGAGCAGGGGCATGATCCTGTAATCTTCGGTCAGGCGCCCTACATCGACTACCGGCCGCTCACCAACGAGGAGGCCCGTGCGCTCGATACGGGTAAGACCGACCCACTCTCGGTACCCTCCGACGCCGAAGAGCAGGCCGAGGCGCTGCTCATGGGGGGTCCAGTGGCGCGGGACATGCGCTCGATATCCAAGGCGCGCTCGCAGCGAGTGGACCAGGTAGCTGGGGCCGTGTGCCAGCGGCTCAACCACGCCATTGCTGCAGCGAGCACCGATGAGCAACACTGGGCTGAGCGGGCGCGCTGCGGTGAAGAGGGGGCCAGGCTTACAGCCATCAATAAACGCCGGGAGCTCGATGCGCTCAAGACGCGCCGCGACATGCGTCTACGCGAGCTTGAGGGCCAGCGCGTCGTACGACCGAAGCCGCTCAAGCTCGTAGCGGCGGCACTTGTGTTCCCCGCACGGGTGTTCACCAAGAGCCCCGAGGAGGCACGCGACGCCTTCGAGGCTCGTAAGGTCTCGGAAAAGCGCGGCATGGACGCTGTCATGGCCATTGAACGTTGGCTCGGAAATACACCCGAGGACGTGAGTCGGCTAAACGTGGGCTGGGACGTGGAGTCACATATCGAGCGCGGCGACGGAACCGAAGACATCCGCTTCATCGAGAGTAAGGGTGTGCACGAAGACGCCGACACCGTGACGCTCTCCGCCAACGAGGTCCGGCAGGCCGCCGGCAACCGTGATACCTTCGTGCTCGCCGTGACCAAACCTGCAGAACACGGCACTGCGACCACCTATTACCACGGCGCGATACGAGATGACTATAACCCAGCGCTCGACTCCTATCCCTTCAAGCTCAAGGCACTTGGGGAGCGGGCCGAGTCATCGGAGACTTTCGAGATAGAGTGTGGGGCATGCAGAAGAAGAAACTGATAGAGACTTCAATCCCACTGGACGAAATCAACGCGCAGTCCGTGCGCGAGAAAAGCATCCGCAAGGGACATCCATCGACGCTTCACCTCTGGTGGGCACGTCGTCCCCTGGCAGCCGCACGCTGCGTGATCTTCTGCAGCATGGTGGATGACCCCGCTGAGCACGCGGAGCTGTTCCCGACCAAGGAAGACCAGGATCGTGAACGTGAGCGGCTCTTCAGCATCATCCGACGGCTGGCAAACTGGGACAACATTGGTGATGAGCGACTCTATGAAGAAGCGCGCGTCGAGATGGTGCGTTATGCGCCCGATGGCAAGCTGCCCGAATTCCTAGATCCCTTTGCGGGCGGAGGAACGCTGCCGCTTGAGGCGCAGCGTCTGGGGCTCGTGTCCCACGCAGCCGATCTCAACCCCATCCCCGTGACGCTCAACCGCGCCATGATCGACATCCCCGCCAGGTTCTGCGACCACGACCCCGTAAATCCCGAGGCGCGCAAACAGGGGCTTTCCGGCACCTATCCCCGCGCCATCGGGCTTGCCGCTGATGTAAAGTACTATGCCAACCAGATGCGCAAGATGGCCAAGGAGCGGATCGGGCAGAACTACCCCGACGTGAAGGTGACCCGGGGACGGGAGACCAAGCCCGCCACGCCCATCGCCTACATCTGGGCCAGAACCGTGACCTGCCCCAACCCGGCCTGCCGCCACGAGACCCCGCTCGTGCGGAGCTTCTGGCTCTCCAAGAAGAAGGACCACCGCGCCTACATCGAGCCCATCGCCGAGGACGGGCGAATGCGCTACGAGGTGCACTGCGAGGGCGACGGCAGGGTAGCAGACTTCGGACACGTGCACGACAGCACCGTGGGACGGCGGGGTGCGGTATGCCTGCACTGCGGGACTCCCATCTCGCTCGACTACGTGCGGGCCGAGGGACGTGAAAAGGGCCTCATTCCCCATCTCATGGCAATTGTGAGTGAAAGCCCCTTTGGCACTGGGCGTTGGTATTCGTTTGCTAACGTGTGCGATGAGGAACTCGCAAGCTCAATCAGGCCGGATACCATTGAACAGGTCTCCACCTCCATCACGAGGAATCCTCGCGATTTCAAGACGCCAAACTATGGCTTGACCAGATTCTCTGATCTCTTCTCGAACCGCCAGTTGACTGCCCTTGTCACGCTGTCAAACCTGGTGAAGGAACTGCGGTCCACCATCGAGGCAGATGCCGTGTCATCTGGCATGCCCGACGATCACGTGGGACTCAAAGACGATGGACGTGGGGCTCGCGCCTATGCCGAGGCGGTGACGGTTTACCTCGCCTTTATGGTGGACAAACTGGCAGATAGATGCTCATCGATAAGTACCTGGCAGTCAATAGGTGAGAAGATCAGGAATGTCTTTGCGCGTCAGGCTATACCTATGACCTGGGATTTTGCTGAAGTGAATGTCTTTTCGAGGTCATCGGGATCCTTTCATAACATGGCTGAGCAGGTTGTTGAATCTATCAAGACCCTTCCTGCTCGCCCGCACTGTGACGCCGTGCAACGCGACGCCACCAAGACCGAGGGACTTCACAACCTGCTGGTCTCCACCGATCCACCCTACTACGATAACATCGACTACGCCGATCTCTCGGACTTCTTCTACGTGTGGCTGCGCCGTAGTCTCAGGAACGTGTGGCCGGATACCTTCGGAACTTTGCAGACCCCCAAAGCCGAAGAGCTTGTCGCGACGCCCTATCGCTTTGAGGGTGACAAGCAGGAGGCCAAGAACTTCTTCGAAAACGGCATGCGCGAGACCTTCGGCAAGCTGACTCGGGCGATGTCCGATGAGTACCCCATGACCGTCTATTACGCCTACAAGCAGTCGGAATCCACTGGCGAGGGACGTACCTCTTCGGGCTGGGAGACCATGCTTCAAGCTCTTATGGACGTGGGGCTTCAAATCACCGGTACCTGGCCTATGCGCACAGAGCGGGAAGGTCGAACGCTTTCGGTGGGTTCCAACGCTCTCGCCTCCTCCATCGTGCTCGTCTGCCGTCATCGTGACGCAAGCGCACCTGCAGCCTCACGCCCGGAATTCCTCCGCGACTTGCGCCGGCGCCTGCGGAGCGGCCTCGCCAGCATGCAGGGCGGCTCCATCGCCCCGGTAGACCTGGCGCAAGCTGCCATCGGCCCTGGTATAGCGGCATTTTCAAGCTTCTCTCAGGTGCTGGAGGCCGATGGCACGCCCATGAGCGTACATACCGCGCTCGGCATCATTAACGACCAGCTGGACGCCCTCATGGGCGAAAGCGGCGAGGGCCTGGACCGCGAGACGCGCTTTTGCCTATCGTGGTACGAGCAGTTCGGCTTTGGCGAGGGGCCTTTCGGCGACGCTGAGACACTACGCAACGCGCGCGGGGCATCGCTGCAGGCGCTCGACCATGCAGGCGTGCTCACCCTAGGCGGCGGCAAGGTACGGCTCGTGCGGCCCGATGAGAGGCTCGACGTGCGGAAGGCGCAACCCGCCCCCTCGTGCTGGAGCGACCTCATGGCCGAGGTCGCAGCGCTCGAATCGCGCGATGGCGTAAGAGGTGCGGCCCAGGTGGCCTCTACCTTCGATGACGTGCGGGCGGCGCACGTGAAGTCGCTTGCCTACATCCTCTTCCAGATGGCCGAACGCACCGGCCGTGGCGAGGACGCGCAGCTCTTCAATAACCTCGTGACCTCCTGGGCGGACGTGGCAGAGCGAGCGGACGACCTACGACGCAACATGCCCGTGCAGGGAATACTCAACCTTTAACAGGTAGGTGACATGGACATCAAGATGGACAACAACGCGCTCGTGGGAAGCGCCTTCGACGCGATGCGACCCACACTCGGTGCATTCATTATGCGGGAAATGATCCGCAACTACCACGACGAATGGTGGCAGCAGGGCGTGCTCAGCCACCTCTACGAAGACCAGCGCCGCGATGTGGCAGGTCCCAGCGTGACCAACGATACCCGGCGCATCGACTCACTCGACATCTTGCTCATGCTACGACTTATCAAGCAGGCATGGAAGGATGTATTCCGCCCGGTAATGGACCGCAGGTCACAGAGCTGGGCTAGCGAGCTTATTGATACGCGCAACGCCTGGGCACACCGTACAGGCGGGGGCTTCACCGACGACGAGACCGTGCGCGCGCTCGATACTATGGCACTGCTTATGGACCAGATCGACCCAGAGACCGCCGTAGCCATCCGTGACTACCGGCGCGACCTCATGGAGCGCACGCCCGTACAAGCGGCAGCGCCCGCACGGGAAGGTCAGCAGGCCGACTCCTGGAGTGTCGTGACGCCCGCCTCGACCGATGCCAGCTCATCCGGTGCGCTGCGTCCCTGGCGCAGCGTGGTGGCACCCAAGGCGGACGTGGCACGCGGGCAGTTCAAGACGGCGGAATTTGCGCTCGACCTAGCGAGCGTCGCGAAGGGCGAAGCCGGCTTTGAGTACCAGGACCCCAAAGAGTTCTTCTCGCGCACCTTTATCACCGAAGGCATGCGATCGCTGCTCATCAGCGTGCTCAAGCGCGTCTCGGTAACCGACGACGATGACGGCGACCCCGTGGTGGAACTGAAGACCGCCTTCGGCGGCGGCAAAACGCACAGCATGCTGGCCGTGTACCATCTCATGCGTACGTCGAAGATTGTCCGGGATCTGCCGGGTGTGACCGACATCATGGACGAGGCACGGGTACCGAGCCTGCCCGACAAGGTGTACGTAGCCACACTCGTGGGTACTGACCTCAATCCATCCTCCTTCAAGAATCCGCCCTTCCTACAGGGCAAGGTGAACACGCTCTGGGGCGAGATGGCCTATCAGTTATGCCTACAGAAGGGCGACCCCACGCCGTATAGCATCATCCGCTCGGCCGACTCCAAAGGTGTGGCTCCCGGTGCCGACGCGCTCACACGTCTCTTCAACGAGATAGGCCCGTGTGTGATCCTCATCGACGAGTTTGTGGCCTACACGCGCAACCTCTACGGCAACGATGACAAGCGACTGCCGGCGGGCACCTTCGAAAATGTGCTCAGCTTCATACAGCAACTCACCGAAGCCGTGAAGCGCACGGAGAACTGCATGCTCATTGCCTCGCTCCCCGAGAGCAACCGAGAGCTTGGTGGCGAGGGCGGGCGCATCGCACTTGAGCGTGTGGAGCACGTCTTCGGACGTGTGAACTCCATCTGGCGAGCTGCCACCAACGAGGAGGGCTTCGAGATCGTGAAGAAGCGCCTCTTCGGAACCTACGACGAGACGCTCGCCGAGCCGGTTGCCAACGCCTTCATGGCCTACTACGCCGCCGATCCCGACAAATTCTCCGTAGAGTGCCGCGACGACGCCTACCGCGAGCGGATACTACGCTGCTACCCCATTCACCCGCAGGTGTTTGATCGCCTCTACGGAGACTGGAGCACTCTGCCTAACTTCCAGCGCACCCGCGGCGTGCTACGACTCATGGCAACCATCATCTACAACCTATGGAAGGCCAACGACGCCGACCCGCTCATCATGCCGGGTTCGATCGACTTCTCTGACCCGCGCATCTCGGAGGAGATCTTCCAGTACCTCGATCCCGCTTGGAACGCCGTGGTGGACACCGACGTAGATGGCACGCATTCCATCCCCGGAACCATCGACCGCAACAACGGACGCTTTTCGCAGCCCAAGGCGGCACGACGCATGGCACGCGCAATTTTTTTGGGGAGCGCCCCTACCTCGCGTGGCGAGAGTCTACGCGGGCTTGACACATCGGACATTCGACTGGGCGCAACCATGCCGAGCACAAACGTGACCATCTACGACGATGCACTCGCCAAGATGCGCGACGAGCTAAGTTACCTCTACACCACTGGTACGCGCTACTGGTTTGACACGCACCCCACGCTTGAGAAAATGGCTCGCGACCGTGCGAGCCGCCAGACCGCGGGTGACATAGACGCCCATGTGGTGGAGATCGTGCGACAGGCCGAGTGGCGCGGGGCAAGCGGCTTCCACTCCGTATACATCTGTCCGTCCGACAGTTCTGAGGTGCCTGATGATGCCGTACTCGCGCTCGCGATCCTGCCACCCGCGAAGACGCAGGGTAAGGACCTAGTGCACTCCATCGCACTTGCGTGGGCCTCGGACTGCCTAGGCTCGCGCGGAAGCGCCATGCGCGCAAACCGCAACATGCTGCTCTTCGTGGCGGCCGATACGTCCGCACTCACCGATGCGCGCGACGCCGTGCGCCGGGAGCTGGCATGGAGGAGCATCGACTCGGACGCCGACGCACTGGAACTTACCCGCCACGCCCGCGACGACGTGCACGGCAAGTTGCAGGCGGCCACCGCGCGAGCCAAGCGACTTGTGCTGGGGGCCTATAGGCACCTCGTATTTCCTATGCAGGACGCGAGTGATGCGGGGCAGTTGGACTGGGACAGCACGACCATCGACGGCACTGATGCGATCTCGAAGCGTGCCTGGGAGCGGGCCAAGACCGATGGGCTTGTGGCGGACGTGTTCTCGCCCTTCATGCTGCAACGCGACCTGGATACCATCCTGATGAATGGACGCGATAGCGTGCCCATCTTGGAGCTGTGGGATGACTACTGCCGCTACTGCTACTTGCAGACGCTGGTTTCAGAGCAGGTGCTGGCTAACTCTATCGCACAGGGTGCACAGAGCGGGGACTACTTCGGTTACGCCGACGGTAGAGACGAGGAAGGACGCTTCCTAGGCCTCAAACTGGGCGAGCGGCCGATGGTAGATATGCGCAGCGGTCTCGTGGTGGTGCGCGAGAAGTCGCTTGAACAGCTTGCAGTTGACCGGGCGGCCGAGAAGTCCATAGGACCGGATGGTGACATAGCTAATGAGGGAGATGGCGGCCACGGCGGCACTCATGATAACGAAGGTGACGCCAACGGGCCCAGCGGCCTACGGCCCCAGCCAGAGACATCCCAGGTTCACGAGGTGGAGCTTGAGGCCGTGCTCGATCAGTGGTCGGCCGGCTCTGACGTGGGCACCATCGTGGAGGAAATCCTGCAGCGACTTTACGACCTTAAAGGAGCATCGGCGCGCTTGACACTCACAGTCGAGGTGAGCGTACCCGGCGGCATCAACGAGACCACGATGCGCATCATTACCGAAAACGCACGGAACCTTGGGGTGACGTTGAGGACGGAGTAGCTGTTAGTATCGGTCTTCACGCACTTATCTCCATCATGACCGCTTTCACCCACCCGATAGGGTCCTCGTATGTCTTGACAGGCTTGTCCACAAACCCTAATGATCGCGTCGCGCGCTATCATGTTCGCTTGCCGCTCGAAAACTCTTGTAGACTGCCAGCCTCATGCGACCGTCTGTCTGAATGTGCCTGCTTGATGCCACGTACAGCGCAGATGCACACAAGAAAATAGGCTCTTCGGGGTTTCTGGTGGGTAGCACGGGCTAGGTCGAATCGCAAGCGAGCGCGTCGAACGACAGCCCTCCCAGCCTGAGGTAGATCGCGGTGGCGAGGTATCCCACGTTGCGGAATCCCCTGGCCGCCCTCTTGATGGACTGTATGAGCGAGTTGGCGCCCTCGAGGTAGGCGTTGGCGGGCCTGCTGCCGAAGTAGCCGGGTATCCCCTCCCTGTTCTCCCGGACCGTCCTGGCGACCCTCCCCGTCTCGGGGACGTCGGGGTGCGCCGTCCAGCCGGGGAGCCTGTCGAGCATGGGCTCCGCCTCCGCCGCCGTCTCGCAGTCGCAGGCGTCGCGCATCGCCTCGGTCATCTGGCAGGCCCTCGCGGTCTTGAGGTGGCTCCTGTTGGGCGCGAGCCTCTCGCGCACCTCCCGCTGGCGCTCCGTCAGGCTCTCCTCGCGCTCGGGCCACACGCACTTGGTGCGCTCGGGCGCCTCGCGCTTCT
>ERZ772957.1560-NODE-1560-length-14626-cov-6.483563_pt1 | contig 14626 bp, 26 predicted proteins | sample MGYA00580682_ERZ772957 | MGnify/ENA primary metagenome ERZ772957 (study PRJEB29015, sample SAMEA2737921) | human oral metagenome | biome: human oral; feature: human-associated habitat; material: dental | place: China | collected 2025 ...
CCTTGACAAAGGTTGGTCTGATCGGTGTTAAGGTTTGGATTTGTCGTGGAGAGATATACGGCAAAAAGGATCTAGCTCCCTCTTTTTCTACACCTCGGGATTTTGCACGCCGTGCAGGAGATGGCGGTGTGAGACGCGATAACCGTGGAGGTAAATCATATAGAAGAAGAGATAGAGATAGGATTAGTCGTTAATTTGAATAAGACAGGATTATGTTACAACCGAAGAAAACTAAATACAGGAGGTCTCAGAAGGGGCGCGCAAAGGGCTGTGCGCAACGAGGTAACCAGTTAGCTTTTGGTTCATTTGGCATCAAGTCATTAGGAACAAAATGGATTACTGGTAGACAAATTGAAGCCGCGCGTATTGCTGTTACAAGACATATGCAGCGTCAGGGGCAGGTTTGGGTTCGTATTTTTCCAGATAAACCGATTACAAAGAAGCCGTTAGACGTACGTATGGGTAAAGGAAAAGGAAATCCGGAAGGATTTGTAGCCTCGATTACACCGGGACGTCTTATCTTTGAAGTAGAAGGTGTTTCTTTTGAAATAGCAAAGGAGGCATTGCGTTTGGCTGCTCAGAAGCTTCCGGTAACGACGAAATTTGTTGTTCGTCATGATTATGATATGCAGAATGAAATGGCATAAGCGTTATGAAGATAAAGGAAATAAGAGAATTGAGCATTAAGGAGCTGCATGAAAGGATTGATGCAGAAACCTCTTCTCTGAATCAGAATAGGATTAATCATAGTATTTCGCCGCTGGACAATCCCTCTGCTATTAAGGAACAGCGTCGTTCTATTGCTAGATTAAATACGGAGTTGCGTCAACGTGAATTGAATGACAATAAGGTTTGATATGGGAACAAGAAACTTGAGAAAAGAAAGAACTGGGATAGTCTTTAGCAACAAGATGGATAAAAGCATTACTGTTGCTGTACGATGGAAGGAGAAGCATCCCATTTATGGCAAGTTTGTCAATAAGACAAAGAAATATCATGCCCATGACGAAAGGAACGAATGTAATGAGGGTGATACTGTAAGAATTATGGAGACGCGTCCGTTGAGTAAGACGAAAAGATGGCGTTTGGTTCAGATCATAGAAAGGGCAAAATGATATGATACAGCAGGAGACAAGATTAGTAGTAGCCGATAATAGTGGGGCTAAAGAAGCCCTCTGCATCCGTGTTTTAGGAGGTACGCGTAAACGCTATGCTACCGTTGGCGATATTATAGTTGTAACGGTGAAGAGTGTAATCCCTTCGAGTGATATGAAAAAAGGGGCAGTCTCAAAGGCAATTATTGTGCGGACGAAAAAAGAGATCCGTCGTCAAGACGGTTCTTATATTCGTTTCGATGATAATGCTTGTGTATTGCTTAATCAGGCTGGGGAAATTAGGGGAAGTCGTATTTTTGGACCTGTTGCTCGTGAGCTGCGTGGGGCTAATATGAAGATTGTTTCATTGGCACCAGAGGTGCTGTGATTTATAAAGGAATTGATGCAATGAGTAAGTTACATGTAAAGAAAGGGGATACCGTTTACGTAAATACAGGAGAAGATAAAGGAAAGACTGGGCGTATTCTGGAAGTCCTTGTAAAAGAGAATAGAGCGGTTGTAGAGGGTATCAATATTGTAACGAAACATACAAAACCTAATGCACAAAATCCTCAGGGGGGCCGTGTTACGAAAGAGGCTTCGATCCATATTTCTAATTTGAATTTGTTGGATCCAAAGAGTGGAAAGCCTTCGCGTATTGGTCGTAAAGAGGTGGATGGGAAATTAGTCCGTTATATGAAAAGATCAGGAGAGGAAATAAAGTGATGGGTGCGATTGCTACAGTAAAACAAGATTATAGAGAGAGGATTGTCCCAGCTCTAAAGAAAGAATTTGGCTACTCCTCAGTGATGCAGGTTCCTGTACTGAAGAAAATTGTGATCAATCAGGGGCTGGGGATGGCTACGGCTGATAAGAAAATCATTGATGTTGCAATTGATGAGCTATCTCTTATTACGGGCCAAAAAGCTATTGCTACTTATTCGAAGAAAGATATTTCAAACTTCAAACTTCGTAAGAAGATGCCTATTGGTGTGATGGTTACTCTCCGTCATGATAGGATGTATGAATTTTTAGAGCGTTTGATACGTGTTGCTTTACCACGTATCAGGGATTTTAGAGGCATTGAGAGCAAACTTGATGGCAGAGGAAATTACACTTTAGGCATCGAGGAGCAGATTATCTTCCCAGAGATAAATATCGATAATATCACAAAGATATTGGGGATGAATATCACTTTCGTAACTTCTGCGAAGACGGATGAAGAAGGTTTTGCTCTTCTTCGTGAATTTGGGCTGCCTTTTAGAAATATCAAAAAGAATCAAGCGTAATGGCGAAGGAATCAATGAAAGCTCGTGAAATGAAACGGGCAAAATTAGTGGCCAAGTATGCTGCTAAACGTGCGCAGTTGAAGAAAGAAGGGAATTATGAGGCCTTGCAGGCGATCCCTAAAAATGCTTCACCTGTTCGTCTACACAATCGTTGTAAAATAACGGGACGGCCTAAGGGGTATATGCGTCAATTTGGTATCTCGCGTATTCAGTTTCGTGAGATGGCTTCGCAAGGATTAATCCCTGGTGTAAAGAAGGCTAGTTGGTAAAAGAGAGTGATAAATATTGTCCAGATTTGCTGGATTAATTTAAACGAGATATGACAGATCCCATTGCAGATTATTTGACTAGATTGCGAAATGCAATAAAAGCTCGGCACCGTGTTGTTGAGGTGCCTGCATCAAACTTGAAAAAAGAAATCACGAAGATTCTTTTTGAGAAAGGCTATATCCTCAATTTCAAATTTATGGATGAAGGGGTACAAGGCACGATTAAAATTGCTTTAAAATATGATGCTGTAAACAAGGTGAATGCGATTAAAAGATTAGATCGCGTTTCTTCTCCTGGTTTACGTCGCTATGTAGGTTATAGAAATATGCCAAGAGTTTTAAATGGTTTGGGCATAGCTATTCTTTCTACTTCTAAGGGAGTGATGACTAACAAGGAAGCCAGCGAACAGAAAATCGGTGGTGAGGTTTTGTGCTACGTTTATTGATAGGAGGAGGTTAGTAATGTCTAGAATTGGGAAATTACCCATAGAGGTTCCAAGTGGTGTAGCCGTTACAATAAAAGATGATCTTGTTACGGTCAAAGGTCCGAAGGGAGAGCTTTCTCAAAGGGTAAACTCAGATATTAAGGTTTCTCTTGAGAATGGAATATTAAAAGTTGAAAGGCCTACTGATGCTAAAGAGCATCGAGCGCTGCATGGTCTGTATCGTGCTTTAATACATAATATGGTTGTAGGCGTTTCTGAGGGATATAAGAAACAACTTGTATTAGTGGGGGTTGGTTATCGCGTGGCGAATAATGGTCAGATTTTAGATCTGTCCTTAGGCTATACGCACAATATTTATCTCCAATTGCCTCAAGAGGTGAAGGTCGAAACGAAATCTGAACGCAACCAGAGTCCAATGATCATTTTAGAGTCGGCAGATAAACAGTTGCTTGGTCAAATCTGTGCAAAAATTCGATCTTTCCGGATGCCAGAGCCATATAAGGGCAAAGGCATCAAGTTTATGGGTGAAGAGATCCGTAGAAAATCAGGTAAATCTGCAGCGAAGTAAAGCAACGAAAGGAGTAGGTAAAAATGGTAACGAAAGAAGCAAGGCGCTTAAGAATAAAGCAAAGTATACGGAATAAAGTATCCGGTACGTCAGAGTGTCCACGTTTGACTGTCTTTAGAAGTAATAAGCAGATTTATGCGCAAGTGATAGATGATACGACAGGGAAAACATTGGCTGCGGCTTCATCCTTAAAGGTAATTGATGGAGGTCCGAAGAAGGAGATTGCAGCGAAAGTCGGTGAGACTATCGCTAAAAATGCACAAGAGGCAGGAGTGCATGCGGTCGTTTTTGATCGTAATGGATACTTGTATCATGGTAGAGTAAAAGAATTAGCGGATGCTGCTCGGAGAGGCGGTCTTAAATTTTGAAAGAAATGGCAGTAAACAATAGAGTAAAATCGACTAGTGATTTAGATTTGAAGGATCGTTTGGTCGCAATCAATCGTGTAACAAAAGTAACTAAGGGTGGTCGCACGTTTAGTTTTGCGGCGATTGTTGTGGTCGGAAATGAAGACGGCGTAATTGGCTGGGGCCTAGGGAAAGCCAGTGAAGTGACTACAGCTATAGCAAAAGGTACAGAGTCCGCCAAAAAGAATCTTATCAGAATACCCATTCATAAAGGTACGATCCCTCACGAACAAACTGCTAAATTTGGTGGAGCTGAGGTGATTATTAAGCCTGCCACTCATGGTACTGGGGTGAAGGCAGGAGGTGCAATGCGTGCTGTTTTAGAAAGTGTTGGTGTGACTGACGTGTTGGCTAAATCCAAGGGCTCATCAAATCCTCATAATTTAGTAAAGGCTACGATTGCAGCTTTGAATGAACTAAGAAGTCCTGCGATGGTTGCTCAGAATCGGAACGTCTCCATTGAGAAGGTTTTTAATGGATAAATCGAGAACAGTCAAATGGCAACAATTAAGATAAAACAAGTCAGAAGTAGGATCAAATGCCCCAAAGTGCAGAAGAGGACTTTGGATGCCTTGGGATTGAGGAAGCTGAACCGTGTAGTTGAACATGAAGACAGTCCATCGATTCGTGGGATGATAGAGGTTGTGAAGCATTTGGTTTTAGTTGAAGAATAGTAATGAAAGGGATGCTTAAAGATGGCGTCCTATAAAATCATATTGATATGAACTTATCGAACTTAAAACCGGCTTCTGGCTCGGTAAAGACAAGAAAACGTATAGGGCGAGGCCCAGGATCTGGCTTGGGCGGAACCTCTACAAGAGGTCATAAAGGAGCGAAATCTCGTTCTGGCTATAAGCACAAGATCGGCTTTGAGGGTGGACAGATGCCAATACAACGGCGCTTACCTAAGTTTGGTTTCAAGAATATAAATCGCATATCTTATAAGGCTATCAATCTCTCTACTCTACAAGAATTAGCTGAGTCAAAGAATTTGACTCGTATTGGCTTGCAAGAATTGAGAAATGCCGGATTTATTTCTGCGTCTCAATTGGTCAAGATTTTGGCGAAGGGAACACTTACTTCCAAGATTGAAGTGGAGGCACATGCTTTTTCTAAGAAAGCAGAAGATGCGATCATCACACTTGGAGGATCTGTTTCCAAATTGGGCGGAAAGTCCGAAAAAGCGGAATAGATTATGAGAGCAGTTGAGACGATTAAAAATATCTGGAAGATAGAAGACCTGCGGAAGCGTATTCTGATTACGCTTCTTCTGGTCCTTATCTATCGTTTCGGAACATATATCGTACTTCCCGGGATAGATCCGAAGGACTTGACTGCGCTTGGGGAACAGACCAGAGGTGGTTTGATGGCTCTATTGGATATGTTTTCCGGAGGAGCCTTTTCAAATGCATCCATCTTTGCATTAGGAATTATGCCATATATCTCGGCCTCCATTGTGATGCAGTTGGCAGCAATTGTGATTCCGTCGTTCCAGAAGATGCAGCGAGAAGGTGAAAGTGGGCGAAGAAAAATCAACCAATGGACACGCTATCTTACCGTGATCGTGTTGATTCTTCAAGGATCGGCCTATTTGGTGAATCTGAATGTACAGCTTCGGAGCGCAGGGGCCAGTATGCCCACCGATTGGTGGTTCAGAATCTCTTCTACTATAATTATGGCCGGAGGTAGCATGTTCGTCCTCTGGCTGGGTGAGAGAATTACGGATAAAGGTATCGGCAATGGTATTTCGTTTATCATCTTGATCGGTATTATCGCCCGATTACCCCATTCACTTTTTGAGGAGTTTACTTCGCGTGTGACGGAAAAATCCGGAGGTTTGGTCATGTTCCTGTTTGAGATACTGTTTTTATTGTTTGTGATGGCAGGCGCCATTCTGTTGGTGCAAGGTACGCGCAAAGTGGTAGTGCAGTATGCAAAGCGGATTATAGGCAACAAGCAATACGGTGGCGCACGGCAATACATCCCTCTGAAAGTAAATGCCGCGAATGTGATGCCGATCATCTTTGCTCAGGCGATTATGTTTATCCCAATCTCGCTTGCTGGATTCTCTAATTCCGGAGAGAATAGCTCTTTTATGCGAGCTTTTATGGATAATACAGGCTTTTGGTACAACTTCGTCTTTGCACTGTTGATCATCGCATTCACGTATTTCTATACGGCGATTACGATTAATCCAACGCAGATGGCGGACGATTTGAAACGCAACAATGGTTTTATCCCAGGTATAAAGCCGGGACGAGCTACGAGGGAATATCTTGACGAAATCATGAGTAGGATCACATTCCCCGGGGCTATTTTTTTGGCCATTGTCGCTATCATGCCTGCATTTGCACGAATATTAGGAATCAGCCAAGGTTTTGCTCAATTCTTCGGTGGAACTTCATTGCTGATTTTGGTCGGAGTCGTGCTCGATACGTTACAGCAAATAGAGAGTCATCTGTTGATGCGTCATTATGACGGCTTGTTAAAATCAGGCCGTATTAAAGGAAGGACAGGAGCTATAGCTGCCTACTGATATGATATACATCAAAACGGATGAAGAGATAGAATTGATGCGCGAGGCGAACCAGTTGGTGGGGAAGACGCTCGGTGAATTAGCTAAGCATATCGCACCGGGAGTTACAACCCTGCAACTGGATCGTATCGCCGAAACGTTCATTCGCGATCATGGGGCAGAGCCGGCCTTTTTAGGTTACGGTGGTTTTCCCAATTCGATTTGTGCCTCGGTAAACGAGAATGTGGTACACGGTATACCGTCTGATAAGGTGATCCTGAAAGATGGGGACATTATATCGGTAGACTGTGGAACAAAGCTGAATGGCTTCGTAGGTGATTCAGCTTACACATTTTGTGTTGGAAACGTTTCGGAACCAGTCAAGGATCTGTTGCGTACAACGAAAGAGGCCCTTTATAAGGGGATCGAACAAGCACAAGTCGGCCGTCGGGTAGGTGATATAAGCCATGCTGTACAGGAATGGTGTGAGAAGAAGAACTATTCGGTGGTTCGCGAATTGGTTGGACACGGTTGCGGGCGAGAGATGCACGAGGATCCGGAGGTGCCGAATTATGGCCGTCGAGGATGTGGTCCACTTTTAAAAAGTGGTATGTGCATTTGCATCGAGCCGATGATCAATCAGGGAAGTAAGAACGTCGTCTTTGAGGCTGATGGCTGGACCGTAAGGACAAAGGATCGCAAATGCTCAGCTCATTTTGAGCATTGCATTGCGATACGTCCTGAGGGCCCGCTTATTCTATCATCATTCGAGTATTTAGAAGCAGTAGTAGGTAAAGAGATATAAGCGAGCATATGGCTAAGCAAGCAGCAATAGAGCAGGACGGCGTCATCGTGGAAGCATTATCGAATGCCATGTTCCGCGTCGAGCTGGAGAATGGGCATGAGATCACGGCGCATATATCGGGGAAGATGCGAATGCATTACATCAAGATTCTACCCGGTGATAAGGTGCGTGTGGAAATGTCTCCCTATGATTTATCGAAAGGCCGGATATCATTCCGATACAAGTGAATAAGAAGCTGTTTGGTGATTATTTCGGAGGATGTTGCCGGGTTATTTTGTTTTCATCATCTCTCCACGGGCACAGCGAGCCTATGTGAGGATTAATGATGAAACAAGGCTTGAAAATAGACTTGGATAGCCTCGAAATAGAAAGAGCAGAATCGTCCGCCCAAACAGCTCCTTGAAAACAATCATCCAATAGATTTCAGAACAGCTTCTAAAATAAAAACGAGATAGAACGATGAAAGTAAGAACCTCTTTGAAGAAACGGACTCCGGATTGCAAGATCGTGCGTCGTCAAGGGCGTCTGTATTTGATTAATAAGAAGAACCCGAAATTTAAGGTTCGGCAGGGTTGAAAGACCTGTATGTGTGCGTAAAAACGAGAAGTGAACAAATTACTAATAAACGAATATGGCGATAAGAATAGTAGGTGTGGACTTACCACAAGACAAGAGAGGGGAAATCGCATTGACCTATATTTTCGGTATCGGTCGGAGTGCGTCCAACTCGATTTTAGCGAAAGCTGGCGTTGATAAGAATATCAAGGTCAAGGACTGGACCGATGATCAGGCGGCGAAGATCCGCGAGGTGATCGGTGAAGGATATAAGGTCGAAGGTGACCTGCGCTCGGAGGTGCAGTTAAATATCAAGCGTCTGATGGATATCGGTTGCTATCGCGGAGTACGTCACCGCATTGGCCTTCCGGTCAGAGGTCAGAGTACGAAAAACAATGCTCGCACGCGCAAGGGCAAGAAGAAGACGGTTGCAAACAAGAAGAAAGCCACAAAATAATCAGCAGTAGAAATGGCAAAGAAAGTAGTCGCAGCAAAGAAGCGGAAAGTCAAAGTGGAAGCCGTTGGGGAAGCCCATATCCACTCATCGTTCAACAATATCATCGTGTCGCTGACCAACAGTGATGGTCAGGTTATTAGCTGGTCGTCAGCCGGTAAAATGGGCTTCCGCAGCTCCAAAAAGAACACACCGTATGCCGCACAGATGGCGGCGCAAGATTGTGCAAAGGTGGCCTATGACTTGGGCCTACGTAAGGTGAAAGTGTATATCAAAGGTCCGGGCAACGGCCGTGAGTCAGCTATTCGTACGATCCACGGTGCAGGTATCGAAGTAGCGGAGATTATCGACGTGACTCCGCTGCCACATAATGGTTGCCGTCCGCCTAAAAGAAGGAAAGTATAACAGACAGAGAGATCAGAATGGCAGCACATGGACGTGTGAGAATCTGCTTTCGGAAAGGGGGCGTGATAGATTGCACTATTCACAACCCTCTCTGCAATCGCGGCTGAACAGTTCCCCCTCCGGAATCGCCTCACCACGGCGCTGCTAATTCAATAAACAAAGAAGAAAATGGCAAGATATACAGGACCCAAAACAAAGATCGCTCGCAAATTTGGCGAGCCTATATTCGGCGCTGACAAGACCCTGTCGAAGAAGAATTATCCTCCCGGACAGCACGGTAACAACCGCAGACGCAAGACCTCAGAATACGGCATTCAGCTGCGTGAGAAGCAGAAAGCAAAATACACCTACGGCGTGCTCGAGCGCCAGTTCCGCAACCTCTTTGAGAAGGCGGCGCGCTCACGTGGTATCACCGGTGAGGTGTTACTGCAACTGCTGGAGTGCCGTTTGGACAACATCGTGTTCCGCCTCGGACTGGCCAAGACGCGTGCCGCTGCCCGTCAGTTGGTGCTGCATCGCCACGTTGTCGTAGACGGTAAGGTGGTCAATATCCCCTCCTACAGCGTAAAACCGGGTCAGATCGTTAGCGTACGCGAGAAATCGAAGTCGCTCGAGGTAATCGGCGACGCGCTCTCGGGATACAATCACGGTAAATATTTGTGGATCGAGTGGGATCAGAGCGTGATGGGCGGCAAGCTGCTTCATTTACCTGCCCGCGAGGATATCCCCGAAAACATCAAGGAACAGTCGATCGTCGAGTTGTACTCTAAATAATGATCTCATGGCGATATTAGCATTTCAAAAACCGGATAAAGTATTGATGCTGGAGGCGAGCAGCACCTTCGGGAAGTTTGAGTTTCGTCCTTTGGAGCCGGGCTACGGTATCACGATCGGTAATGCGTTACGCCGTATTCTTTTATCCTCACTGGAGGGCTATGCCTTCTCGTCGGTGAAGATCGAAGGAGTGGATCATGAGTTTGCTACGATTCCGGGGGTGATGGAAGACATGACGAACATCATCCTTAACCTCAAGCAGGTCCGCTTCAAGTGCCTCGGCGCTCCTCTTAGCGAAGAGGATGACGAGGAGGAAGAAGCGGAAACCGAAGAGGTAGAAGCTGAAAAGGCACCGGAAGAAAAAGAAGAAAAGAAGACAGAAGGCGACGACGAAGGAGAAGAGGCCGAAGAAGCTGGAGAAGACGAAGTCGTCGAAGAGGAAGACGAGCCGGAAGCCCTGCCGAAAGTTTGGATCAACGTATCCGATACGGACGTGCTGAAGGCCGGTGCACTGCAACCGGTAGGCTTTGAGGTGCTCAATCCCGAAATGGAGATCTGTCACCTTGCCCCGGGCACTTCTTTCCAGATGGAACTCACGCTCAGCAAAGGCCGTGGCTATGTGCCGGCCGATGAGAATAGAGATCCATCCAATTCGGATGTGCAAGTGATCGCCATAGACTCGATTTTCACCCCGATTCGCAACGTAAAGTACACGGTCGAGAATTTCCGTGTCGAGCAGAAGACGGACTATGAAAAGCTCGTCCTCGAGATCGAAACGGACGGCTCCATCCATCCTAAGGACGCCTTGCGAGAGGCCGCCAAGATTTTGATCCATCACTTCATGCTCTTCTCTGACGACCGCATCGCGGTGGAGACACCTGAGCAGCCGGGAGTCGGTGGAACGGACGAAGAGTTCGACGAAGAGCTGGCCCGCATGCGTCAGCTGCTCAAGACGAAGCTGACCGACATGAACCTCTCTGTGCGGGCGCTCAACTGCCTGAAGTCGGCCAACGTAGAGACGGTCGGCGAGCTGGTGCAGTACAACAAGAGCGACCTCCTGAAGTTCCGTAACTTCGGAAAGAAGTCGCTCACCGAGCTTGACGAACTGTTGGATAGCCTCGAGCTGTCGTTCGGGATGGACATTACAAAGTATAAATTAGATAAGGACTAAACACGATGAGACATAACAAGAAAGTAAATCATTTGGGGCGTACCAAGGCGCATCGCGAGGCGATGCTGGCGAACATGGCCTCGTCGCTGATCAAGCACAAGCGCATCTTCACGACCACGGCCAAGGCCAAGTCGCTGAGGAAATACATCGAGCCGCTGATCACCAAGTCGAAGGACTCGTCGGTGCATTCGCAGCGTATCGTTTTCTCTTCGTTGCAAGACAAGTATGCCGTGAAGGAGCTCTTCACGGAAATCTCGTCGAAGGTCATGGATCGGCCGGGAGGATACACCCGCATCATCAAGACCGGGCTGCGCGAAGGCGATAATGCCGCCATGTGCTTCATCGAGCTGGTGGACTATAACGAGAACATGCTCAAGACCGCCAAGACGCGTAAGCAGTCGACAAGGACACGCCGCTCGCGCAAGAAGTCGGCCGTTGATGCCACCGTCGAGGCCGAGACCACCGAGGGCGCAGCCGAATAACTCCCCCCCTCGATGAACGATAATAGCTAATAGATCATCTGCCCGCCTTCACCGTTAGAGACGGACAGAAGCAATAAGGCCGGGGCCAACATTCCTGAAACAATGGAGTGTGGCTCCGGCCTTCGTTATATCCGGGGGATAGAGACTATAGCCCGCTTTCCCTCTTTAATGCGTTCAGCTCTTTGATCGAAATGCTTGCGCGGTCAGATTTGTCATAGATATAGAGCAAACCGACCTCAGCCTCGTCTGTAGAGAATAGGATGGTAAGCGTGATGACACGTGCGCCACCACGCTTACCCGAGGATTTCGACTTAATAGCAAGTCGCACCTTCCGAAATCCATTGCCAAGATCAGCACCCAGCATAGGGTTGGCTTCCAATTCAGCGATCAGTCGAATGAGGTCGTGTCTCAATGATTTGTAGCGTTTGAGAAGTCGTTTTGATGCTCGTTCGAAAGGCTGAAGGATGATAACCTTACAATTCACTGAGAAACTCCTCCACCGGACGACCTTTGACTTTTCCTTCCCGTGCTGCTTTAGCTACGCGGAAGGCCTCTTTCAATTCGGCCATGATCTCCTCTTTGGTCATCGGCCTGTAATCGTCGTCCTCAGGCGCATGTGCGGTGATAAAATCCTTTATCTGCGTAAGGATGTTCGCATCCTCAATGTTGAGCACACGACGGATGATGTCGTTCTGCTCCGTCTGTAAATTAACTGTTGCCATAATGATTCGATGTGATGATTAGTGGCCGCAAAGATCCGTGAATGGGGGTGATGTCAGTCCATTCCTTGGGCGGTATTTTTCTGCTTTTGTGTCCCCCCTCTCCTGCCGGTAGGGTAGGGGCGTATCGCATACGCCCCACATGTATCGGGTCTCCTGATCATACGCCCCATGCGAGGCGTTCTATGGGGCGTATGCAATACGCCCCTACCTCCGCCCCCGTGTCAGCGTGCGTCGGCCAACTGCTTGGCTATGGTGTGCAGACCGGCCACAATGCGCTCGCGTTGTCGGGCTCTGGGGGTACGATTGCCATTGATGTAGTGCGACAGTTGTCGGGTGTTGATCCCTGTGGCGCGACTCATAGCGCTCAGTGTGACCACGTCGCCGTAGTACTTGAGCAGGGCTCCAGCGGTGAGCTCGAAGTCGAGGACATACTCCCCGCGCATGATCCATTCGGGCAGTTCGCCCTCGTCCGCCCCTTGGCGATGGAACTCCAAGGCCGAGGCATAAGCCTGTTTCACCTCGCCGGGTGTCTTACCGGTGGCCACGCAACCGATTATATCCGGCGCCGATGCACCGAAATTGTCACCCGTCCATTCCACAATGACTGTCAGTTTCTTATTCATATCTCCTTGTTCTCCTCTTTGTCCGGCAGGATGATTTAGCGCCATCCGGCCTGTTTACTGATGCTGTTGATCATGAATTGACTCTGCGTTTCGCTCATCTTTCCGTTTATCGTCACAGTACCCTTTTTCGTCGGATGCTTGAACTGCCGGTGCGATCCTCGCTGCCTGGCGAGATACCATCCATCAGCTTTTAGCCGAGAGATGATCTCAGATGTTTTCATTCGATCCATTCCTACTTATTCTCGCTGTCCATGACCCTCTTTTTCATCGACAAAGATAGATCGATCCGAACATCCCCCCCTTCCTCTTCCAACGCCCCGGCACCGCTCACGGCTCGGCTGCGAACCCGGACAAACGGTTGACTCTGGCCCCTCGTCCGAACGCCCCCAAACGAACAGGTCTGTTTTCATTACACCGTGAGGTTTTTACCTTTGCGGCCGTTCCGTTATGATTGACAAGGGGGACGCTTTATGCATATCACCACTCACCACATCCCAGCGAAGAGGCGGCACATCGACGCCGCAACCCGCTTACGCCGTCTGTCGCACGTCGTGGCTGCGTCCACGCACGTGGTGAGAGGTTGCAAATTACCCTGCCATCCGAGCGCACGTTTTTCCCCTCATGCCGAGTCACGTCGCCCCGCATTCTCCGTGTGGGCGGTCGACTCGTCATGTCCCTATCCTTCGTCTTTCGGAAGTGTTTGCAACACCGTTGCAAACGCCAGAAAAATTCTCGAGGCATTTGCAACACCGTTGCAAACGCCAGAAAGTTTTTCGAGGCACTTGCAACACCGTTGCAAACACCAAAAAATTTCTCGAAGCATTTGCAACACCGTTGCAAGCGCCAAAAAGTTTTTCGAGGCATTTGCAACACCGTTGCAAACACCAAAAAAAATCTCGGGGCATTTGCAACACTGTTGCAAACGTTTTCTTTTCAGAGAACCAAGCTCTTTACAAAGAGCCTTGCCCCCGATCCGTTATTAACCCCTTTTTAAGCTAAGCATCAACCATGCCAGAATCAGAACAAAAAGTGCCCGTAGGCACACCCACAGCAAAAGAAATAGCCGGTATCAACTGCGTGCAAATGAATAACGGTGCGCATTTCGGCTTTATCCAAACCGTCTGCGAACGCATCGAGAAGGAGACAACCATCACGGCCAACCCTATCGCCAAGGCAGCCGCCGACGCTCTCAAAGCCGCCCTCAAGGAAGAAGACGCCTGGCTGGCCGTCTCCCGCAAGAGCGACCTGACGGAGGAGATCATGGCCGCCGACAGCGAGCGCGACGCCCTCTACATGGGCTATCGCTCAGCCGTCAAAGGCTTCACCCGATCCTCTACGCCGGAGAAGGCCAAAGCCGCCACGACGCTCTGGAACAACCTCACCGCTCACCGCATCAACTCCAACATGCAGCTCGAGCGCGAGACCTTCCTCATCGTCAACCTCACCGACGACTGCGAAAAGAAGTACGCCACCGAGGTGCAGAAGCTCGGCCTGAAGCCCTACGTCGAGTCGCTCAAAGCCGCCAACGAGAAAGTCAAGCAGCTCCTTGACGACCGCAACAACAGCCGCGTCAGCCAGACCGCCGGCGCCCTCCGCACGGCTCGCCGCGCCTCCGATGCCGCCTACCTCTGGCTCGCCCGCGTGGTCAACTCCCTCGTCGTGCTCGACAACGGCACCGCCAAGTGCGACGCCTTCATCGACTACATGAACGTCGTCATCAAGCGCTACAAAGAGCAAGTCCTCACCTCCAAAAAGCATACGGACGACACGCCTGACAAGCCTAAGGAACCCAAGAAACCCGCCGATCCGAAGGAACCCAAAGATCCCAAGAAGCCGGCCGACCCGAAGGATCCGAAAAAGCCCGACGCCCCCAAGCAACCGGACGAGAAGCCAAAGCCCGGTGGCGGCGACAGTGGCAACCCCGACATCACGCTTCCGGAGGAATGATCTGGCCGAAGAGAATTAGCATAGAATAAATCATCGTGTCCCCCTCATCGGGGGGCACAAATACTCATCTTATTAAATACATATCGATATGAAAAAGAAA
>ERZ772957.1563-NODE-1563-length-14609-cov-14.566099_pt1 | contig 14609 bp, 7 predicted proteins | sample MGYA00580682_ERZ772957 | MGnify/ENA primary metagenome ERZ772957 (study PRJEB29015, sample SAMEA2737921) | human oral metagenome | biome: human oral; feature: human-associated habitat; material: dental | place: China | collected 2025 ...
CTGCTTGTGAAGCTACAAAAAAATATGGTGGTCATGCTCAACTTGCAATGAGTTATACTATTAGCCCTGTCCACACTATTGAATACTTTAAGAATTTAGCTTTAGAAATGCAAGAAATTGGAGCTGATTCTATTGCTATAAAAGATATGTCTGGAATTTTATTACCAGAAGTTGCTTATAAATTAGTAAAGGAGTTAAAATCTGTATTAAGAGTTCCTGTTGAAGTACATACTCATGCAACAGCTGGGCTTGCAAGCATGACTTATATCAAAGCTGTTGAAGCAGGAGCAGACATAATTGATACTGCTATATCTCCATTGTCTGGTGGAACTTCTCAACCTGCTACTGAAAGTATTGTTAGAGCTTTTCAAGGAACTGAAAGAGAAACTGGTTTTGATTTAGAATTATTAAAAGAAATAGCAGAATATTTTAAACCTATAAGAGCAAAATATTTACGAGAAGGTATCTTAAATCCACAAGCTCTTATGACTGAACCAAGTATAGTTGAATATCAATTACCAGGAGGAATGCTATCAAATTTCCTTTCTCAATTAAAAATGCAAAAAGCTGAAAATAGATATGAAGATGTTTTAAGAGAAATCCCAAGAGTAAGAAAGGACTTAGGATACCCACCATTAGTTACTCCTCTTAGCCAAATGGTTGGAACGCAAGCTATATTTAATATTTTAACTGGACAAAGATATAAATTGATACCAAACGAAATTAAAAACTATGTGAGAGGACTTTATGGTAAAAGCCCTGTGCCTATATCTGATGAAATTAAAAAGACTATTATCTTTAATGAAGAAGTATTCACAGGAAGACCAGCTGATAAATTAGCAGCTGAATATGACAAAATGGTTGAAGAAACAAGGAATTTTGCAAGAAGTGAAGAAGATGTACTATCTTATGCTCTTTTCCCACAAGTTGCAAAAGATTTTTTAATAAAGAAATATGGAAATGAATAATAAGGAAGTTGCTAAATTAGCAACAAAAGCTCTTTTATATGAAGTGAGTATAAGCCCAAAAGCTGGACTTGTTAGTCGCCTTAGTAATGGTTCTCATAGAGATATGGACTTTTACACTTTTATTGATTCTTCTCTTTCTTTAAGTAAGTATTTTTCTGAATGTTTTATCTATGGTCAAAAGAATGATTTTTATTCTCCTAACTTTTTTAAAAATTTAAGAGATTTAGGAAAAAAGGCTGAAAAAGAAATGTATAAAGCTACAAATGGGATTAACACTCATAAGGGAACTATTTTTTCAATGGGAATTTTAATTTCAGTTTTAGCTAGTTGTTTAAAAGAAAGCAAGGAAATAGATTTGAGGCTATTAAGTGAAAAAATTAAAAATATGTGTTCTCCTCTTTCAAATGAACTAGAAAGTACAAATAATTTCTCCACTTATGGAGAAAAAGCATATAAGAAATATCATTTAACTGGTGCAAGAGGATTAGCTATTTCTGGTTATAATATAGTCTTGCTTGATGGAATCAATAAATTAAAAAAGCTTACAAAAATTTTAGATTTTGAAACTTCTTGTATTTTGCTCTTATTTTACTATATTTCCATTTTAGATGATACAAATATAGTGAATAGAGCAAACTTTGAAACTCTAAAAGAAATTCAAATGTTATGTAAAAATCTTTATGAAGATAATATAAAATTTTTATCAAAAGAAAAAATAAAAAATGAGATGTCAAATTTAAATGATGTATTTATAGAAAAGAATATAAGTGCTGGTGGTAGTGCTGATTTATTAATTTTAACAATTTTTATATACATATTAAATATTTAAAATGTTTTTCTTGAAATAAACTCATAATAAATTTTTATTAACATATATCAACTACTTGACAGCCATTAGTGTTTCGTGAGCTCAACCAAAGGCTCACTCAACAATAATGGACGTCGCAGTAGTTTCATTTAAAATTATTTAATTATGATTTCAAGAAAAACTTAATGTATTTTAATTCTTAAAAAGTTTATTATTAAAATGCAATAAATTCAAGTGAAAAATTAAGGAGGTAAATATGGTTTTAAAAACTGTTGGTGTTGCTGGAACATTAGAATCTAGTGATGCTATGATAACTGTTGAACCTGCCAATCAAGGTGGAATTGTTATTGATGTTTCAAGTTCAGTTAAAAGACAATTTGGTAGACAAATTGAAGAAACTGTACTTAACACTATAAAAGAATTAGGTGTTGAAAATGCTAATGTTAAGGTTGTAGATAAGGGTGCATTAAACTATGCTCTTATAGCTAGAACTAAGGCTGCTGTATATAGAGCTGCTGAATCTCATGATTATAAATTTTAGGAGGAATTATGGCAATTAGAGATAGATTAAGAAGAACAATGATGTTTCTACCTGGTAATAATCCATCAATGATTACAGATGCTTATATATATGGACCAGATTCTGTAATGATAGACTTAGAAGATGCTACTAGTGTAAATCAAAAAGATGCTGCAAGATTTTTAGTTTCTGAGGCTTTAAAAACAATAGATTATAAAACTACTGAAACTGTTGTAAGAGTAAATGGTTTAGATACTCCATTTGGAGCTGATGATATAAGAGCTGTTGTTAAAGCTGGTGTTAATGTTATAAGACTTCCAAAAACTGATACTCCTGATGAAATAATAGCAGTTGATAAACTTATAACAGAAGTTGAAAAAGAAATTGGTAGAGAAGGAGAAACTCTACTTATGGCAGCTATTGAAAGTGCAACTGGTATTATGAATGTTAAAGAAATTGCTCTTGCTAGCAAAAGATTAATGGGAATTGCATTAGGAGCAGAAGACTATGTTACTAACTTAAAGACTTCAAGAAGTAAACATGGTTGGGAACTATATTATGCAAGAGAAGCTATTGTACTTGCTGCAAGAAATGCAGGTATTTATTGTTTTGATACTGTTTATTCAGATGTAAATAACCTAGATGGTTTCAGACAAGAAGTTCAATTTATTAAAGATTTAGGATTTGATGGTAAATCTTGTATACATCCTAAACAAGTTAGAATAGTTCATGAAATTTATACACCAAGCCAAAAAGAAATTGAAAAATCAATTAGAATTATAAATGGTGCTAAGGAAGCTGAAGCTAAGGGTTCAGGAGTTATATCTGTTGATGGTAAAATGGTTGATAACCCAATTATTATGAGAGCTCAAAGAGTTTTAGAATTAGCAAAAGCTAGTGGGATTTATAAGGAGGACTAATTATGAAATTTAATAAAAATGCAGTTGGCAGAGAAATTCCTGAATATTTAGAAGGAATTGGAGAATTAGTTCCTTTTAAAGGTGTTGATGCAATAAAACCAACTAAGAAAAAAGCTGGTGCAAAATTAAGAATGAGAATCCAAGATGAACCTAAAATAGTTGCTAGTATAGAAGAAGCTATTAAAAAATCTGGATTAAAAGATGGAATGACTATATCTTTTCACCATCATATGAGAAATGGAGATACTGTTGTAAATAGAGTTTTAGATATCATAGCTAAAATGGGAATTAAAGATATTACTCTAGCTCCTAGTTCTTTATCTCCTTGTCATGGACCTGTTATAGAACATATCAAAAGTGGTGTTGTTACAGGAATACAATCAAGTGGACTTCGTGAACCATTAGGAGATGAAATTTCAAAAGGTATACTTAAAAAACCTGTTATTATAAGAAGCCATGGTGGAAGAGCAAGAGCTATTGAAGATGGAGAGTTACATATAGATGTTGCTTTCATTGCTGCTCCTAGCTGTGATGAAATGGGAAATATGAATGGAAGAACTGGTAAGAGTGCCTGTGGTTCTATGGGATATGCAATAGTTGATGCACAATATGCTGACTATGTTATAGCCATCACAGATAACTTAGTTCCTTTCCCAAATTTACCTGCAAGTATAGATCAAACATTAGTTGACTCTGTTGTAGTTGTTGATGAAATAGGAGATCCTAAGAAAATAGTTTCAGGAGCTATAAGATTTTCTGATAACCCAAGAGATTTATTGATTGCTCAAAATGCAGTTAAAGTAATAGTTAATTCTGGATATTTTAAAGATGGTTTTGTTTATCAAACAGGAGCTGCTGGTGCAAGTTTAGCAGTTACAAGCCTTTTAAGAGAAGAAATGATAAAACAAAATATAAAAGCCTCATTAGGACTTGGAGGAATCACTTCTCAATTAGTTGGACTTCTTGAAGAAGGACTTATGAGTGCATTATATGATACTCAATGTTTTGACTTAGATGCAGTAAGATCTATAAAAGAAAATGAAAGACATTATGAAATCTCTGCTTCATTCTATGCAAATCCTAATACAGCAGGACCTGCTGTAAATAACTTAACTTTTGTAATGTTAGGTGCATTAGAAATAGATAAAGATTTTAATGTAAATGTTATGACTAAATCTGATGGTACTATAAACCAAGCAGTTGGAGGACACCAAGATACAGCTGCTGGTGCAAAAATTAGTGTAATACTTGCACCTCTTATGAGAGCAAGAATCCCTATAATAGTTGATAAAGTTACAACTGTATGTACTCCAGGAGAAGCAGTAGATGTTATCTGTACTGACTATGGAATAGTTGTAAACCCTAGAAGAAAAGATTTAATAGAAAATTTAACAAAAGCTGGTGTTGAATTAAAAACTATTGAAGAAATGAAAGAAATGGCAGAACAATTAACTGGTAAACCTGATCCTGTTGAATTTACTGATGAAATTGTTGGTGTAGTTGAATATAGAGATGGTTCTATCATAGATGTTATTAAAAAAGTAAAAGACTAAAATGTAATAGTAGTCTTCTGTGGTATTTTAATGTTTTACCATAGAAGACTACATTTTTTAATGATTTACAGACTTTTTTTTATTCAATTAAAATATATATTGACATCCTAATTTAAATCCAATATTAGACTTATATTTATCTGAAATTTCTTTATTAGCTTGTAATTGTATTTTTATAGAAGAACCTAAAATAAAATCTGTTCCAATTGCAATATTTTGATTTAATTTTTCTCCTCTTATTTTTCTTTCAAGGTCATCATTAAATCTCACTTCATATTCATTTCTAAAATTCTTTCCAACACTATATTTTATATAACTATTTACAAAATCTGTTTTATATCCTAATTTCATAGCTGCTTCAGAATATAAAGACTTATCTTTAACAATTTTAACATCCATTTTATCTGTTGAATATTCATTTCCACCTTTATGAATTACAATATTTTTTAAAGATGGTTGGAAATAAACTTTATCTGTTATTGGATATACATTTCCTAAAACTATCCCAGCATGAAGTTCATTATATTTTGATTTTTTATATTTAGAATGAAATCTTGCTAAGAATACAGAACTATATTTTTGATTAAAATATAGACCATAATTTAGTCCTTCATAATCTCCAGATGTCTTCCCTACAAAAAATCCAAAAGATTGATTTTGTGAATTTGTTACATCATAACCTGCAACAGTCACTGTTTCTTTTACTTTAGTGTCAGTTTCTTTATTTCTAAATATCTTTGTATTTCCAATAACCCAAGCATTCTTAGATTTTAAAACTTCCATATTTCTATTTTCAAAAATAGCATCTGCAATTGTATTGACTGTATATAAAGAAGCTTTATGTTTATTCAAAGAATTAGCCAGCTCCTTTTTTGCTGCTTTAGATAAACGACCAGTGAAATATAAACTAATACCATAAGGATTATACTTAAACTTATTATTTTTAATCTGTTCATCTATCTTTTTATTATGTAATTTTTCAGCTGCATATTGAGGATCAAGTTCATAGTTTTCTTTAAATTCTTTCTTTTTCAATGCATCCGCATGTTTTGGATTTGGTCTTTCTGCATATAAGTATCTTAAATCAGTTTTTTCATAGTAACTTCTATCCAATTTTTTAATAACACTTTCAATATATTCATCTTCTGTTTGTCCACCTAAATCAGTTCCTGCTTTTACTTTAAGATTTACATATTTTCCATTAACTTTTTCATTTAACTTTCTAACAGGAAGTTTTTCTGCTTCTTCAGGAGAAAGTTCACGGTATTCTAAACCAGCATTTTTTAAAAGATCAGATCTTTCTACAAACATTTTTCCTAAATAGTCATAGTAAGCACGATCTATCATTTTATCATTTAATTTTTCCTTGCTTGTATATTTTAAAAGTACAATATTTGATAAAGGATCTTTTTTACCTTCCAATACATAAGCTCCAATATCAGTTTCTGGAATTTTAAATCTATTTGAAATTTCTTTTCTTGCTTTTTCTAAATCAGTTCCTACTTTAACATAAGCAACTATCGGCTTTTCAAAAGTTAAAATGTTTTCATATTTTTCATTTCTTCTAATTTCTTTTTCTTTTACAGGATGTAATTTTAAACTGCCCTGTAAATCAAATTCATTTATGGTATTTTTAAATTTTAGAGTATCATGGTTAGTTTTTCTATTAGTTTCTGCTAAAGTTCCCTCTTTTCCTACACGCAAATGAATTGTTCCATCTTTAAAGAGAAATGTACCTTTTTTTAGTTGTAATTCATTGTAATCATCTTTATTGTGAACATGGATTTTTCCCTCTTTTAAGCCTTTATGAATATATTTTATTTCTTTTATCAATTCAGCTCTATCTTTTTTTATGTTATTTAACATAAGATAAGAAGCTCCTCCTACACCATCTAATTCAGAAAGAAGTGCCTCATTTGATTCAATATTTTTAATATCTTCATCTGAAAGTTTTGAAACTCTAGCTGTCATATCAGAAGCACCAGCATAACCATCCATATTATTATAGCTTGCTTTTGAGCCTACAAATAAATCTCCTTTTAGTTCCATTTTACCTAATTCAAGTACTTCATCTGCATAGAATTTTGTACCTTTTTTTAGTTTTAAAGAAAAATTTTCTGACTTAGAAATATTTCCTTCTATAACACTTCCTTCTACTAATTCTAAATTTCCACTGACTTTTTCAAAAAGATCATGCCCTGTTGCTTGTAAATGCATTTTTCCATAATCTGTTTCAACTCCATCTTTTACTCTAAAATTAAGATCTTTAAAAGCAACTCTTTTCCCAAAGACTTTTACTCTAGGAGCATCTTTATCATCAGTGTCTTTATCAAGTTTAATAAAACCATCTCTAAGTTTGATAGCCCAGTTTGCAGAAACTTCTATACTACTTCCATTTTGAAAATAAAGTGTTGGTTTCCCACCAAAACTATATTCACGAGAACTTACATGAATTCCAAAATCTCCTGCTTGTATTTTTGAAACACTTCCTTTTAAGAAATTTATTTCTTGATTTTTTGTTCCTAAAAATATACCCGTAAATCCAGCAACTATATTTATTCTAGAACCTGGTAAAAAATTTATATTTAATTTTTTATCTAACCTTGTATAATATACATTATGGTCTTCTATACCTTTTTTGTTTTTACCATAGAAAGTATCTAAACCAAAAGAAGTTGATTTAATATTTAAAGTTCCAGCAATCCCTACATTTTGATTATCATATTCTGATTTTATATATAATCCACGAGTTAGTCTTTTATCTTCAAGCCAACCAAAACCATCTCCATAATTAAATGGTGATCTAAAGCTATCTAAATTTTTCATAGCATAACTCTCTATATTTAAAGTTGAGCCTTTACCGACAATGATATTTTGATCTGTAGGATCATTTTTCTTTAAAAAAAGTGTTAATCCTCTATTATTTTCTGATTTGTTTTCATAACGAACTGTTACATTTGATTTTCCAGAGATTTTTAGCTCATTAGTCACAACTCCATTGTCTTTTCCTTTTATAACTAAATCACTATTTTCTACTTGAATTTTTTCAAAATTCTTTCCTGTTGTAAATTCTTGAGATAGTTTCTTATCTTTTAAATTTAAATCATCTGCTAACAGTGTAGTTCCTTTTGCTGATAATACTAAAAGAAATATCAGTAATATTTTTTTCATAGCTTTTCTCCTTTTTTAAAATTTATAAGAATAACCAAATATTATTTTTGTATTTGCTCTATAATGTTTAGAGTATTTTCTTGAAAGTTCAAGATTAAAACTATGATTTCCTAGCTTATACTCCATTCCTATACCTATATTTTTGCTCAAATCATCATATTGTATTTCTTCATCAATATTTTCATTCCATACTACTTTTTGATTTCCTTTTAAATCTTTATCTAATCCTGCTTTTAAGAATGCATTTCCATACTTAAATTTATATCCTAATTTTGTATTTATTTCTCCATTCCAATAATTAGTTTTTTCATTTTTAGTATTTAAGTCATTTTCAGCAGTGTATTTATAATCTGAGATATAACCTCTAGTTAATTTAATATTACTGTCTACAAATACTTTTTCTCCAATTTCTTTATTATAACCAGCTATAAATGAGAAATCATTTGAATGAAGTTTTTTATCATTGTTTTTATCTTTACTCTTTGTATGCTTATATATAGCACCTAGATAAAATGGTTTTAAATCCTTTTTCAAATAAATTCCTTGAGCTATATTCTTGTATCTTCCTGTTGATTGTCCAACAAAAAATCCTAAAGATACTCCTGTATTAAATGTATGATCATAACCTGCATATTTAGTATTTTGATTTAATTTTGTTACACTATCTTTATTTTTTAAATTTTCTTTTGAAACTAATAACCAGAAATTATTTTTTAGTTCTAAATTATGATTTTCAAAGATTTTATCACTAACAGCTTTTAATTCTTCTTGATTATATTTATAACTATCTCTTGAATCAGCAAGAGTATTTTTAGCAGCTTGAGATAATTCTCCTGTATCTGCTAATGTAACTATATATCTTCCATTTAGTTTTTTATCTTTTCTTCCAAATACTAATGCTCCAATTTCTACTTTTTTTAATGTTAAAGGAAGTTTTTCTAAATCATATACTTTATTTCCTCCAACATCTTTTCCTTCTTCTTCTAATAAAGTGAATGACATATTTCTCTTTACCTTAGATACATTTTGTGGGTGTAATGTAATTTCTGCTCCTTTTCCACTGATAAATGTATTTCTTGAAAAGAATACTTTATCATTAGTAAGTCCATTTTTATCTGCCCCACCAATTCTTAAATGGATATTTGAATTATTAAAGTTTACTTTAATTTTATTATTATATGTGTAATCATTAAATCTAACAGTATAGTATTTATCTGTTGGAAGATTTTCATAAGGAGTTTTTGCATTTAAACTTTTTAATGATTGATTTTTTAATTTACCCATTAGAATTACAGAAGCTCCTGCAACAGAATCCATTTTTTCTATTTCTTCTTTATAATTTTTTGACTTTACATTTTCATATGCTTCTCTTGGTCCAACAAATAATTCTCCTCTTAAATCCAAATTGGTATCAATTCTATCGTCAGCAAAGATTTTTGTTCCTTTTTCCATTAAAATTTTTGCTTTCCAAGACTTATCTATATTTCCTTCTAAAATACTACCTTTTTCTAAAGTTAGAGTTGCTAGATTATTTTCATTTCCATTAACTCTTGTGTCAACTTGCATAAATACATTACGAGCTTTTGCTATTAATTTTGTACTTCCTTCTTTTATATTAATTGCATATAAAGCTGCTTGATTTGCTAAAATTTCAATTTCAGAGCCAGCTTGAAAAGTGTACTTATCTCCAGTTCCACTATATTTAAAGTTTCCAAGCCCATATTTTCCCATTACTTTTACTTTAGACCCTTTTTCAAAAGTTGCATTTTTTGAAATTAGACCATATGCTCCACCAATTATTTGAGAATAACTTCCTTCTTTAAATATTACTCTTTGTTTTTCAGTGTTGGCATCAATTCCTATCAAACCTGCTTTTATAAATGTTTTTGATCCTTTATCAAAAACTAAACTTCTTTCATCACTTGGTTCTTTATAATTTTTTATTCCAGTTCCTGTACTTTCTACATTTAAATTCCCTTTTACTTCTAAAGATGTTCCTAAATTTATCCCAATTGCTCTATACCACATTTGATGAAATAAGTCATCTTCATCATCATGAGAATGAGAATTATGGTTATCTTCAGGGATAAGTGCTTTATTAGAATGGACTTTTACAGTTAAAGTAGCTCCTTCATCTATTTTAAGTTTATTACTTGAACTAAGTGAAAAAGTTCTTACCCCTTCTAAAGGAATTTTTTTAGGTCCTAGAGTATAGTTTTGTACTTCAACATTTACTTCGAGCTTTGCTCCCTTTTGTATCTCTAAATTTCCTCCTTTAAAACCTTGACGTTTAACAAAGATTCCTACTATAGCTTTATTTACATTATCAATATTTCCATTTACTTTTAAGGTAGAATTTTCTTTTAATATCAAATCTTTTGCATATACAGCTGGATTTTTTTCATTATTTTCTGCTTTTACTTCATATTCTTTTGTTTCTCCCTTTTCTAAAGTTATATCTTGTGGACTAGCTCCATATAAAGACATTGAAAATAAAAAAACAAATAACACTATTTTCCAAAATATTTTTTTCATAAACATCCCCTTTTTTAATATAAAACTGGACTGCCACAAAATAATAAATGTACTTCAAACTATGAATTTGTAACAGTCCTTTTTTTATAGATTAAATTTTAAAATTTATAAGAATAACCAAATGTTATTTTTGTATTTTTTCTATAATGTTTAGAGTATTTTTTTGAAAGTTCAAGATTAAAACTATGATTTCCTAGTTTATATTCCATTCCTAGACCTATATTTTTACTAAAATCATCATATTTTATCTTTTCATCAATATTTTCATTCCACACTACTTTTTGATTTCCTTTTAAGTCTTTATCCAATCCTGCCTTCAAGAAAGCATTTCCATGCTTAAATTTATATCCTAATTTTGTATTTACTTCTCCATTCAAATAATTAGCCTTTTCATTTTTAGTATTTAAATTATTTTCAGCAATATAATCATAAGATGAAGTGTAACCTCTAGTTAATTTAACATTACTATCTACAAATACTTTTTCTCCAAGTTCTTTATTATAACCAGCTATAAATGAAAAATCATTTGAATAGAATTTTTTATCATTCTTTTTATCTTTACTATTTGTATGCTTATATATAGCACCTAAATAAAATGGTTTTAAATCTTTTTTTAGATAAATACCTTGAGCTATATTTTTGTGTTTTCCTGTTGATTCACCAACAAAAAATCCCAAAGATACTCCTGTATTAAATGTATAATCATAACCTGCGTATCTACTATTTTGATTTAATTTTGTTACACCATCTTTATTTTTTAAATTTTCTTTTGAAACTAATAACCAAAAATTATTTTTTAATTCTAAATTATGTTTTTCAAAAATTTTATCACTGATGGATTTCAATTCTTCCTGATTATATTTATAACTATCTCTTGAATTAATAAGAGTATTTTTAGCAGCTTCTGATAATTCTCCTGTAGCTACTAATGTAACTACATATCTTCCATTTAGTTTCTTATCTTTTCTTCCAAATTTTAGTGCTCCAAATTCTGCTTTTCCCAATGTTAAAGGAAGTTTTTCTAAATCATATACTTTATTTCCTCCAACATCTTTTCCTTCTTCTTCTAATAAAGTGAATGACATATTTCTCTTTACCTTAGATACATTTTGTGGATGCAATGTAATTTCACCTTTTCCTCTAATTTCTGTATCTTTTGAGAAAACCATTTTATCATTATTTTCTGATTGTGCACCATTAATCCTTAAATGAATATTTGCATTATCTAAATTTACTTTTGTTTTATTACCATTAGAATCTTTATTATAGTGTACAGTGTAATATTTATCAGAAGGTGAAGATGCACTTATAGCAGAAAGTGTTTGTATAGTTCTTTTTCCTTCTTCTTTTTCATATGAATTTCTTGTACCTACAAATAAATCTCCTTTTATATCCATATTTGCTTCTATTTTATTATTTACAAACATCTTTGAACCTTTATCTAAAATTAGATTTGCATTCCAAGATTTTTCTATATTTCCTTCTAATATACTTCCATTTTCAAATTTTAAAGATTGATTCACTGTTCTAACTTGTTTCAATACATTAGGAGCTTTTATAGATATTTTTCCACTTCCTCCAACATTTACATTATATATCCCTGAATTACTAGAATTAATATTTACTTCTGATTGTGATTTAAAAGTAATATCACTGCTATCTGTTTCTGATAATGTTCCTATTCCATATTCTCCATTTAATTTTACAGTTGAACCTTTTTCAAAAACTGCTTTTTTAGCAACTAAAGCATATTTATTAGATGTTAATTCTACATTACTTCCACCTTTAAATTCGCTAGTTCCTTTTTGTGCATTTACTGCAATATCTTTTGCATTTACAATAGTTTTAGAACCATTTTCAAATTGTAAAACTGATGTTGTACTATCTGCTAATATTCCAGTTCCAGCATTTTTTATATTTATATTACCAAATGTTTCTAAATTTTCTTCTAATTTAAGTCCTATTTTATTATCTTTTTTAGTTTCAATATTTAGATTTGCTTCTTCTTCTACTGTTACTTTATTTTTAGCAAATAATCCATTAGTATCACCTTTAATATTTAAAGTAGATTTTTCTTCAACTGTAACTTCTTTAGCACTTAAAATAGCATCTTCTAATGAGCCTTCTTTCTTTTTATCTAAAGTTTTTGTCTCACCTTTTGCTAATAAGAAATTATCAGCTTCTATTCCTTTAAAAACTAAAGAAACTACATATCTACCATTAAGTTTTTTTACTTTTGTAGTAAAAACAAGTTTACCAAATGATACATCAGGAATCTTTAAAGGAAGTTTTTCTAAATAGTATCCCTGTGTTCCATTGATATCTTTTAGTCCTTCTTCTTCTAGTATATTAAAGACTGTATTCTTTGTTACTTGTGAAGAATTTCTTTTATGGAATACAAGTTCTCCTTTTCCTTTAATAATTGTGTTCTTAGAAAAAATAATTTTGTCATTAATTCTTCCAAGTCTGTCAGGATTACCTAATCTTAAATTAATTTTTCCATTATTTAAATTTAAAGTAGATTTATAATTATAGCTATTTTCATTATATTTAAGTGTATAATATTCATCAGGTGAAAAATCATTATGTGTTTCCCCATATCTAATTTCTCCTTTTCTAGCCCTTTGAGCTTGTTTTCCCATAAATATTGCTGTAGCCCCAACAACAGTATCCACATCACTTGATTTTTCAACAGCTTCTTTATATGTTTTTTGTTTTCCTTCATAGGCTGATCTAGGACCAACATATAAATTACCTTTAATTTCTAAATTAGCTTGTATTTTCTCAGGTACAAAAAGTTTTGTTCCTTCTTCTAATAAAAATTGTGCATTCCACGAACGATCAATATTTCCATCTAAGATACTTCCTTTTTCAAAAGTTACTGTATTTAAACTATGTTCACCATCAGCATAGGTATCAATTTGTCTTAACACATTATAGCCTTTTGCTATTAATTTTGTTTTCCCTACCAATCTAATACCATATAAAGCTGAGTTATTTGCAAGTATATTTAATTCAGAACCTGATTCAAATGTTAAACGATCATGTTCTTTTACTTCAAATTTACCAGTTCCATAGTTACCCATTAAAGTTACTTTAGCACCTTTTTTTATAATTCCTTTATTTGCCATTAGTCCATAGGCTCCACCTATTAATGTAGTATCACTTCCTTCTTCAAAGGTAACTTTATTATATCTTGCAAATACTCCAGCAATACCACCCTTTACAAAAGTTTTTGAACCTTTCTTAAATTCAATTTCTCCTTGACCATTAGAAGTCGTTTTATCAAAACCAATACCAGCTCCTGAACTTTCTATTCTAGTATTTCCTTCAGTAGTAAATTTTTTAGCAACAGTAACCCCTCTGACAAGAATACCTTTACCTTCTTTACTGCTATGAAATTGTCTTAATATATCTCCACTATTGATAGTACCATTGAAAAGATTTTTAACATTTAATTTTCCATTTTTTTCTATAATAAAATCTCTTTTTTCTGCAAATGAAATCCCTGAACTATCTTTATCAGAGCTTTCTATATCTATATCAAGAGTTGCTCCTTCACCTATATTTACCTTTGATTGAAAATAACTCCCTTTTACTAAAATTCCCTTAGTATTTTTTCCTGTTACTTTTAAATGAGAATTTTTTCCTAAGACCATTTTAGTAATTTTTGTCTCTTTTTTATTTCCTTCTAAGGTTTTTTCATCAGTTTTTCCTTCACCTAAATCATACCACGCCCCATATGCAAAAGCTGAAATAAAACAAGATAACAAAGTTATCTTCCAAATTACTTTTTTCATAAACATCCCCTTTTTAAAATATTAATTTATAGTTTAATTTATTTTTATAAAATAAAAAAACTCTAATCAGCATTTTTAACTTAATTAGAGTTTTTACACACAAAAAAAATATTATATATTATGACAATATATGTAAATATTAATACTATGGTAAGTCTCCTGACTTTGCTTCACCTTACTTTCATACCTTCCCAGTTGCCCAGTGGTTTATTATGATTTCATCCACATTACAGTAGCTCTCGCTGTGAGAGATTTTCACTCCTCTTCCTCTATTAAGCAATATGCACCCGTGTACAATAATATTATATATTTTTTATATTGTATATTATTTAAA
>ERZ772957.1564-NODE-1564-length-14587-cov-3.101638_pt1 | contig 14587 bp, 7 predicted proteins | sample MGYA00580682_ERZ772957 | MGnify/ENA primary metagenome ERZ772957 (study PRJEB29015, sample SAMEA2737921) | human oral metagenome | biome: human oral; feature: human-associated habitat; material: dental | place: China | collected 2025 ...
ACTTGTGGCGCGTCCATGAGTGCGGTTGCAATAGCTTGTAGGCTATCGTTGTTTGTCCATCCGGCATGGAGTTTAATCTCGATGGATGGTGAGAGAGGGTTGTATTTCAGAAGTGTGAGGAAGTCCTCGCCTAAAGTTTGGGTTAGTTCTTCTGCAGCACGTTCTTTGCTGATAAACTCAGACTCTTTCACATAAGGCGCTGCGTCTAATGTTTTGCGTAAGAACTCGGCATCGGCATTGCGTACATCTTCCTGCAGGACAACCGAAAAGCTCAGGTTCTCTTTGACGTAGGTCGAGAGTCGTTCTACGTTGATGAGCAGTAGCCCGAGGAGCCCCAAAGCATACAGTACAAACGTGGTACTAATAACCGAGGAGATAAAGCTACTCCGCAATCGCCAGTTGGCGCGAGGCTTCGTATCGTTCCGTGCCATGGTGTTTGTTGGTCTTGTTACTGCGCCAGATTTGTGTTACAAGCTGCTCGTAGCCTAACAATACGTTGGCACAAGGCGAGAAATAATACCAATAGAATCAGGAGCCCGAATACGAAATCTATCCAACGTGCCCAAGAGTAGCTCGAGAGGGTAAAGGAGAATACAACTTCCTTCGCATCGGCTGGTACATAGAGCCCACGCAACAAGTAGTCTACGCGATAGATCGGCGCCTCTTGCCCGTCAATGGTAGCTCGCCAGCCCTTGGGATAAAAGATTTCCGAAAAGACTGCAAAACGCGCTCCCTGCGCATTCACTTTGTAGGTGAGTCGATTGGGTTCGTATTTTGCAAGAGTAATGAAATCGGCAGAATCCTTGGGTAGAAAATTTGTGGGGATTGTTTCTTGTTCATTCTTTAAATAATAGGCTACTGAGGTGATATTCGGACTACTCAGAGAATCGAGCTCGGCATTGGGAGTAGCTACTCTCTCCAGACGATCTACAAACCATGCTTCTCCGAGTCGTTCGGGGTTCTGTTGTACGCGCAGTTGTCCGCCTTGTTCGGGGAGGATGAGATACTTCACATTCATCAGGTTTAGTAGCGTAGGCGAATTGCCATAGTGGTCTATGAGATCCTGATATCTGCGCAGTTTCACACCATGGTAGCCACCAACAGAGTGGTGATAGTAGGAAGTAGATGCGTCGTTAAACGGACTCACACTCAGGTTCATCACCCGATAGTAGGAGGTGTCTTGCAAGATTTGCTGATCGGCTGCGGTTTTAGGGAAGGGTTGTAGGTTGTGTGCCTTTGCTACATAGTGCACGCCGTCGTAGCGTTTGTTTACCAGCCAGAGATCGGCTACCGTTACTAGCCCCAGAAGTATGAGCAGATAGGCTTTTTTCAATTTTCGTTTGCTGTAGAGCCACAACAACGTAGCAGCTACTAAAATAAAGGCGGCACTACGAAGGATATCCGAGCGCATGAGGGCGGCTCTATCTTGTCGCAAAGCAGCTATAAAGCTTTCGGGATAACCGCCTTGTATATATTGTGCGTCGTGCGGCGAAGAAAAGCTAAAGCCTAAGGATCCAAATACAAGGAAGAGGAGTAAAATACCGATTAAAATACCCGTAGAAGCCCATACAGCACGTTTTACGCGTTGTGCAGTGTATTTCTCGTCTAGATATTCTGAAAGCCCCCAAAAGGCTAATAACGGTATACAGAATTCGCAAATGACGAGGATCATAGTCACCGAACGGAATTTGTTGTACCCCGGGAATGCCGCAAAGAAGAGATCGGTAAACCACTGAAAGTTATGCCCCCAAGCAAGTGCTAAAGCTACTAACGAAACAACGAGCAATGCCCAACGAGCCGAACCCCGCATCAGGATCATTGCGAAAAGAAAAAGAAAAAGGACAACAGCTCCTAGGTACACAGGGCCGGAGGTCATGGGTTGATCGCCCCAGTAGAGGGGGAGCTGCGAACGGATGGCTTTTTCCTGTTCTTTGGGCAGATTCATGGGGCGAAGAAAATCGGCTACGGCAGAGTTCTCGTCCAAAGCCATACCAGAGGAGCCGCCGTAGAGGTTCGGGATCAACAGGTTAAAGCTTTCTAGCTTACCATAGCTCCATTGTGTAGCATATGTCTTGTCTAAGCCCTCTGCTTTTTGTGCGTCTGTTTCGGCGAGATAGGACTTGCCTCGAATCGACTCCTTTCCGTAGTCGTAGGTTTGGTAAAGGCGATTGAAATTAGCTCCAATTCCCAATAGCAATGCGACAGCAAGTAGCGCCGTTGCCAGTACGAAAGGTTTCCACTCGTGGTTGCGTATAGTCTCGATCAGTTTCCAGATCCCAACCGCAAGGATGATGAAAAACGTATAGTAGGTAATTTGGATGTGTCCGGTGACCAAACTTAATGCAAAACTGATGGCAAAAAGCCCAGCACCAGCAAGATACTTACGCTTATAGGCGAGTAAGACTCCTGCTACCATTGGTGCCATATAGCTGATAGCATGCAATTTAGCATTGTGTCCGGCACCGATGATAATGAAGAAGTAGGTAGAAAATGCATACGCTACAGCACCGATAGTTGCAACCCAAGGTCGCACGCCGAGCACGAGTAGCAGTATATAGAACCCTAACATAGCTATGAAAAGATAGCTAGCAGGACGTGCGCCGAAGTTTAGAATATTATCGATGGGCGAGATGATGTTGTTGTCGTAGGTTAGGGAAACCATCACCGCGGGCATTCCGGAAAACATCCGTCCAGTCCAAAAGCTCTGTTCGCCGTCGTGGGTTTTACGGTACTCTTCCAACTCTTGGGCAGAACCTTGCCATTGGTCGCGATCGGTTTGTGCAACAGTTTTCCCCTGCAAGAGTGGAAAAAAATAGGCATACGCCACACCGAGAAAAATGAAAAGCGGTAAGACGTACGAGAGTATCCGCCACCAGTTTAAGCTACGAAATGGGCAGTTGGCACCTTTACCTGTTATCGACTCCTTTTCCATACACTTATTTGGATATTACACACACTTACTGTTAAAGTTAGAGGAGTTCACTTTTTGGCTCGCGCACTAGTTGCAAAGCTTTTTGCAAATCGTTGTCCAACTCTTGGATGATGGGGTAGTAGCCGGAGTTGTCGAGAAATCCGCGAACGATAAGTGCCCGAAGTTGTATTTCGAGCGTCTTGTCGGCGTTACCATGCGGTAGGGTTGCTGCTTCGGGGATCTCCTTTTTCACAAAAGCAAAGAACAGCGGGAGCAAAGTATCCGTACGTAGGTAGTTGTCTAGTTCTTTCCAATCGGTGTAGGATTTCAGAGTCTCGCGATGTTCGTCGACGTAGCGTTGTGCGAAACGAATGGTTAGGCTCCGTTTGGTAACCAATTTGTAGTATGGCGAAAGCCCTGCGGTGTCAAGAGGTACAAAGACATCGGGCATAATGCCTCCACCGCCATATACAACTCTCCCGTGAAGGGTAGTATATCGTTGTATGGTGTCTTGATGGACGCTATCGCTGTGCATGAACTCGCCGCGTTTCCATCGCTGGAACCACTCCTCGGCATATTTGTCGCCTTCGCCAAGTTTGTAGGGCTTTTGTATACAACGTCCGGAGGGGGTATAGTAGCGGGCTACGGTGAGCCGCAAACCACTGCCGTCGGGGAAGAGTTGCTGTTCTTGTACCAAGCCTTTTCCGAAGGTTCGGCGCCCTACAATGAGCGCGCGATCGTTGTCCTGCATAGCGCCGGCTATGATTTCGCTAGAGGATGCGGAGAACTCGTCTACGAGGATTACCAGTGGTATATTGCGTAGCGCTCCTTCGATTTCGGTACGGATTTCCTCGCGAGGTCGTTCTCGTCCTTCGGTATAGACGATCAGTTGCCCTTCCTGTAGGAATTGCATAGCAATAATACACGCCGCTTCGAGTAGTCCGCCGCCGTTGCCTCGTAAGTCGAACACGAGGCGCGCCATTCCTTGTTCGGCAAGTTTTAAGATAGCTTGTTTGAACTCGTTAGGGGTTGTTTGTGCAAATCGCGATAAGCGAATAACCCCCGTTTGCTCGTCTGCCATGTAAGCAGCTTCTATGCTTGTGATGGGGATGCGCGCACGTGTAATCGGGATAGCGAGCGTGTCTTTGAGTCCTTGGCGTTTGACTCCTACGGTAACGGTTGTGCCTCGTGGCCCTCGCAAAAGATGCATTACAGAATCGGTCGGGACTTCTTTTCCGACGATCGGGTGTCCGTCAACACTTAGGAAGCGATCGCCCATCAGAATACCAGCACGTTCGGACGGGCCGCCCGCAATCACACTTTGTACAATTACGGTGTCGGTAACCATGTTGTAGGTAACGCCGATGCCGTCGAAATCGCCACGGAGGGGTTCTGCAATCGCCTCCATCTGTTTGGCAGAAAAATACTCCGAATGCGGATCGAGCTGATGTACCAAAAGGGGGAGTACGCGCTCTTCGATACTGTCGATGTTTAGCGAGTCGACATAGTCGCGTTCAATAGCTTTAAGGATTGCACGGATCTTGTCGCCGCGCCCGCTATTCGAAACGAAGCTTGAGAGGCGGTTCTCGTTACGTAACTCTAAGACGTAGAGGACAGCTAACAACACAAGGGTTGAGAGCGCAACAATTAGCAGGAGTTGTCGTCTGGACATTCTATTTTTTGCTCTCCTTCATTCGGAATGGGTACATAAGCGAGTTCTATGGGGGTGAGTTTTAGGAGCTCGATCCCGTCGGAGAGTCGGTATTCCTCCGAATAGACCACACGTGCGATTCCTGCTTGTATGATGAGTTTGGCACACTCGAGGCACGGACTCGCAGTAACGTAGAGGGTAGCGCCCTCGCTGCTATTATTGGATTTTGCCACCTTTGTTATGGCATTGGCTTCTGCATGCAAGACGTATGGATACGTCTCTCCGTTTTCCATTTCGCAAACGTTGGGGAAGTTGGCAGGGGTGCCGTTGTAGCCGTCGGAGATAATCATCTTATCCTTGACGAGTAGAGCGCCCACCTTGCGTCGTTGACAATAGGAATTAGTAGCCCATATCCGCGCCATTCGTAGGTAGCGGATATCTAGCTCTTTTTGTTTTTTCTGTTTTTCGGCTGCACTTTTTTCAAGCAGACTCCCCGTTTGTTCCACCTGTAGCTCGTCCCCCTGTGGTTCTTTCTATAGTACAGCCTGAGTTAAGCAGTGCCCAGGACCGGAGTCGAACCGGTACGGATTTCTCCACTGGTGTTTGAGACCAGCGCGTCTACCAATTCCGCCACCTGGGCTTGCTGCCCCGTAAGTAGCTACAAAGGTAGCGATTCTATTTTATATGATGTTTGGGTTATTTAGGAAGTGGGGGAGCGATAGCGTCAAGATAAAATTTGGAACTATCCACGAATATTTATTAACTTGATATTTAGCACGATATTGTATAATCTGCATCCCAAAAGTTTTGCCAACTTTTGGGATGCAGTTCAAGGGCAGTGCCCGTTTCGTAGCTAGTATCTCGTAATTCGTACCTAATTTTTTACAACTCTATAGGTCTTTGTTGTGCCGTTCGCAGCTGTGAGTTGCAAGTGGTATACACCTGCGGGGAGCGCTGCTGTGTTAAGATACGTAGAGGTGTTGTTTAGATTTCCAGAAAGTACTACAATCCCCTGCGCATTTAACAAAGTATAAGTTCCACATAGAGTGTTATGTACAATTTGTAATTGTTCTGAGAATGGGTTCGGCGCAATAGTGATACCTTCTAGCAAAGCGTCTTCCACTCCATTAGGATTATCGGGCGAGGAGGCCTGCGATACTGTCACTTTACACGTTGCCGTCTTACCACCATCTGCAGTGGTAACGGTTATGGTAGCTTCACCCTGCGCAACTGCTTTCACTAGTCCGTTTTCTACTGTTGCTACCTCGGGTTTGTCGCTCGACCACGTTACATTCAGATTGCCAGCATTGCTGGGAATTATTTTTGCTGTTAGCAAATGCGAATCGCCTACTTTTAACGATAAAGTTGGAGTTAATTCTACTCCACGTACTGTACGGACAATCTTTATGCCTTCAGTTACGGAATTCCCATCTGCATTTATGATCTTCTTTTTTGTAGCGTCCCACTTAGCACCTTCGGGCGAAATTACGTGACAGCCATCTAAAACAACCAAATCACACTCTAAAGAACCTTCGTAGGCTACATTTTTTAGTGTAAGCTCTTTATTAATAGCATCATTATATGGTATTATACCACCCTTAATATCCACCTCGGAGATTACGACGCCATCATAAAAGGGGTTGTAATTTCCTAATGTTAACTCACCAGTACCTGTTATGGTTGTGTGTCCTGCCCAAATCATTTTATTGCAATGACAAATCCCATCTATTACAATAGTTAGATCCGTGAAACCTGCGCTAAGCTGACCTCCATCTCCAAAAGTTGTAACATCCTTCATCGTTAGGATATTCTTTTCTAAGTCACACTTTAATACACCGCCATCAGCCACAGTTACGCCAGGTATTTTACTCAAATCGTTACAATTAGTATCAGACACGGGGACTAAATTTATAGCAAATGCTGGACGGACACTAAAATAACTTTCCCATGTCGATACAATTTTGTGGCTTTCTGCAGCCCAATTTGAGCAGTCGAATTGGTAACAGCCTTTCGTTTTGAACTCACCAAAACCTTCAATCCATTGTTGGTAGTCGTTCGAAACGTCAAGGTATGTATACTGCAACTCTATATTGGCACTTTGTAGACCACGTATCCCTATGTTTTTACTATCAATGCTTAAAAATATTCCGTGCGTAGTCAAATTCTTTAGCGCGACAATCCCATCTAAATTATCTTCAATATTAAGTTGTCCATCCCCTGTAATAAGCGTATTCGTGTTCAAAAACAAACCGTTACTATTTGACTGCAATTCACACTTACCGTATACCTCTATTGTTAATTCCTCCTTGTAAGTACATGCAATCGCCTCTGTGGGGCACGAAATTTTCACATCTCGCATCTTTAGAGTGCGCGTAGTAGGATCATATCGCAATTCTCCACCATCTTTCACCTGCACGCCATCCATTGTTTCCAAGTTGTTACAGTTGCTCTCTGTTACTTTCGTACCTGCAATATAGAGTTGGTTCTCCTCCATAACTCCAATTTCCACTTCCTTTGCAGGTTCGCCATCTTTACCCACTATCGCCTTCTTAGCCGCATTATAACTCCCCTCTGATGGTAGTATTATTGTAGATCTCACAAGATCAAATGCAGCCAAATTGTCAGTAGCAGCCTTAGAACCCTTTAACGATATTCGCGCATTATTCACTTTTACCTTTCCTATCACTACTGACCCAGCGAATATTCCATATATACCAGAGAGCGAAAGTGTTACATCGTTTATTGTTACTGTTGCATTGTTTTTAGTTATTGTCAGCCCAGCACTTTGACTCGTGGCAGCAAGCGATCCAGAACCTTGAATCTGTAGGGGCTCCCAAGTAACAATTGCAGAAATATTTGTAGAAATTAGTTTATTAACTCCCTCCACCACAATTTTCAAGTTCTCTATTCCCGTATTCCAGATAGCAGCCTCATTCCTACCAATCTCGATAGTCACCCACTTTAGAGTCAACGTTTTAGTACTATGATCGTACTCCAATTCACCAGCCTTAACACACTTCAGTGTGTTAAGAATCTTGCAATTCCGGGTATCTACTTTTGTATCTCCGATATAAAGGTTATACCGTATAGGCTCTATTTTTACCTCTTTCGCTAGATTGTTCGATTCATCTACAATCCCGCCTTTGCCGACCTTCCCATTCAAGGGTTTCGTAATTGTAACGCCTTCTATGTCAAATGCTGCCAAATCTCTAGCGGCTGCCTTCACTCCTTCCAGCGTCACCAACGCATTCTTAACTTGCACTTTCTCTCTTCCCAGTCCCTCAATTCCACTCCTCCCAGATATAGAAAGAATTATACCAGATACGGTTAGGTCACCCCCTGGAAGAAATACTGTTGCGACTGTGCTTTCAAGGCTCAGTTTGCCACTCCCTTCTAACCGAGTAGATTTTTGAATTCGTAAAGTGCTAAAATCGGTGGATTTTAGCTTATTCTCACCCAATACCTTGATTGTTAATCCATCGTTTTCCTCATTACTGATTGCATTCACATTATTACCAACCTCGATTGTCACATCTCTTATGATCAGCGTATTCGTAGCTGGATTATATTCGATTTTGCTCCACCAGCCTAATTTAAGAACAACACCATTGATCTTACTCAATTCCTTGCAATTCTCATCTGTGACTTGCGTGCCTGCTATACTGAACCCGTAATCTTTGGCCATTGCAGGCGATACCCACAGCAAAGCCAGTGCAAAAAGTGCTGTGAGCCAACCTATAGTTTGTACCTTTCGTCTCATGATCTAATCTTTTTATGATATGTATTTTGACAAAGGAAGTTTTTTTTTGACGGAAAGATCTTATAAGAAGGGGAGTGCAGAAAATACCTAAGAAAGTATAGTCGTCGATATTGTATAAATCGTTGGTTATTTGGTTATTAAGCGATTTAACGCTTCTCCTTCCTTTTGGCTTAATCTGATGAGAAAATGCATAAACCTGTCCCTGCGAAAACCAGAAAAGGAGTCTATTCAATGCACGGTATATAGTTACCCATCGTATATTCTACGGCGTATTTTTTGTAACAAGAGGTGGCGGATGGGTAAAAATCCTTTTGTGCTATTTTTGTGTAAGGAGGTGATGGTATGGAGTGGTTGCGCAGCACGTTGCAGCGAATAGGTGTTTGTCGTCTGTTGGGGTTAGTTTTACTAATTCTTGTATGCGGAACAAAGCTTTGGGGCAATCCTCCCGAGTGGCGGTTAGCGAACCAAGGAGATGTCACGACCCTTCAGCTCATTGTTCAAAGACCAGATTGCCGTCCAACAGCCGATTTTGCCACAGGACAGATACCGTATATAGAGGGGGCGACGTATCTATCGCCTTATGGTGCTCCCGATTTGCCCGAAGTTGCTTACGAATTACCTGTAAAAGATGAGAAAGGTGCACGGATTCTTTCTCTTGAATATTTGGAGGCGTATAGCCAGTCGGATATAACGATATCTCCAGCCCTTGGTTCGCAGATTGTAGGGCGTCCGCGCAAACCTCGTATAAAGGGTGAGGTCTATGAGCAAGATACCCAATACCCGGCACAGCGTTTTGTGTTAGGTACGCCTTACTATGTAGATGGGGGTTGGTTTCAGATGCTTTATGTGTATCCGTGTGTGTATAATCCGGTGCGTCGCGAATTGCAAACCGCACTTACTACAGAATTAACCCTCGAGGGCGTTCGTACGGCATTGCAACAGACACAGACAATACGTGGCTTTTACTCGGACGACGAAACGGGTGCATTACTAGTTGTTACCCCTGCCCATTATCTCGAACTATTGCAACCGTTGATTGATTGGAAACGCGAACGAGGTCTGAAAGTAGAGGTTCTGATTTATGGAGATCCAGTTGCTGGTTATGAGCATGTGAATAGACCGGAGGCATTGCAAAACTACATCCGCACCAAATATCAGCAGGGTATAGGCGCACTAAAATTTGTACTACTGGTCGGGAATCGTACCGACGTACCTCCACTACGCTGTACGGGCACCTCAGGGCTAGCAGATAGCGATCAGAGGTACGGGCAAATAGTAGGTAGTGATGCTAAAAATGAGGTCTATGTAGGTCGCTTTTCGGCTTATACGGACGAACATATCCGCACGCAAGTAGCACGTGTTCTGTGGTACGAGCGCGATGTCCGTCATAATGAGCGAGGTTACCTCCGCGCTTTGTGCATCGCATCTAATGAAGGAGAGCAAATCGGTGATAATAATGAAACCGATGTAGAGCATACCGAAGTAATGCGGAATATCCTTCTGGAATCGGGCTATGCGCATGTAACGCCTCTCTACGACGGGAAAAGTGGTGAGCTGGTTCAACCTTTCGAAGTATCAGAAGCTATAAACAAACGTGTGGGAGTTATTACTTACGTAGGTCATGGTACCGAAAATCGGTGGGAGACTTCGAAATTTAGTGGGCAGGAGATACAGCAGCTCGAACGTAATGATACACATCCGGTGATCTTTAACACGGCTTGCGATAACGGTAAAATGGAAAGTGGTTCTTGTTTTGCCGAACATTGGCTTTGGGCACAGCGTGGAGGGCATCCTACGGGTGCTATAGGTATTTGTGCCAGTAGCGATTTGCAGTATTGGGATGCTCCGATGCGTGGTCAGGACGCTATGCTGGAATATTTTACCAAGAAACGCGAACTCCCCTACGTCGTAACCTTGGGCGGTATTATCAGCAAAGGTATCAACGAGATGCTGCGCTACTATCACGATACTCCTAACAGTTCGGGGAGAATTACTGCCGAAACTTGGAATATCTTCGGCGATCCGAGTGTTGTACTTCGTACCCGAACTCCCGAAGTATTAACCGTTTCGCATCCCAATTCCGTCCTTTCGACCGACACAAGTATGGAAATCCAACTCCTAGGGGATGATCAGCGAACGCAAGCAACGCTTACAGTAACCGCCTCGTCGGGCGAAAAGAATTACTATACAGCCGATTTTATTCATGGGAAGGCTCGCTTTCTAGGCTTGCGTTTAACTCCAGATTCCAAAATTCTTCTAACGGTTTGGGGGCTAAACAAAGAGACCTATAGGGCAACTATTGCGTGTACGGATGGTATGGGTATGCCGCTCCGGATTCGTAATTTCGAGTTGAAGCCTAAGACTGTCGCCAGTCCCGATGGGTTTACAGTGGGTGATACGTGGGAGGTTTGGACAACTATTCGGTACGAGGGGAGTACACCTCCTTTTGCTAATGTAAAAGCGCATCTTGGCGCACGCCCAAGGGGGAGTCTGCAAATAGCCGATGGCACGCTTACCTTTCCGGTGTTTACAGCTACTGATCAGGAGGAAACGATGCACTTAGGCGATATTACGATTAACGAAGCGTTATCTAACTATTCGCGCATTGCCTTACAACTTCGTTTAACTCAAAATGAGGTAGAGTTACTTAATCAAGAGCTCTCGTTAATTGTATCTGCCCCCGTGATGCGCATTACCGAACTTGTGCCTACTGCCACTCTGTTAGCGGATGGAGGTGCGACTCTGCCCGTACGTATTCGTCTCGAAAATATAGGGCAAGCTACTTTTGCTGCAGGCGAACTACGTTTGTATTGGAAAGGATCGAATACATCCCCAAGCGTAACGACTATAACTCCATTAGATGCTGGGAGTAAACAAGATTATGAATCGTCGATAGTGCTTCCTTCGCCATTAGCACCCTTTCAACAAGCAAGCCTCTGTGCCGAAGTTTGGAAAGCGGATCGGAAACTAACTGAAGCCACATTACTCGTGCTTGGAGATCAGCTTATTACACCAAACGTAATTTACAATGCTCGTTACCCATTTGCCGATCGTGCGCCAGATTTACAAGAGACGTTTTACTATTTTGGAAAGCCACAGGATCCGAAAAATTCGCGACAGTTGGTAGCTGTGCAAATCCCGATTCTACATACGGGAGCTGAATTGCAAGTCCGTGAGCTTTATGCCGATATCCTTCCATTCTCAGCATTGAACAACATTCCAACAGATAAGATAAAACCCGTTCCACATAGTTTTAGTGGCTATCTACCCGTAGAAAATGGTAGGGTTACCGTGCCGATAGAACTCTTTAGCTACGATTACCCGATGGATGAGCTGGTGCTGCGTATTCAGAGCCGCGGGTTCGCGGAGCAGGTAGATTATTTCGTTCCTGCACAGCGTGAGGATCGCATACGAACCATCTCGCGGCGTCAAAGTGCTGATGGGAAGTTGGATTCTGTCGTGGCACAGGCACTTCCTGCGCTCTTTTTTGTTGAGGCGAGTAAAGAGGATTTTACCTTTGTTGTGCGAGATGGACAGGGGAATCCCATTCCGGAAGCTGAACTTACGGTAGCAACCGAGCGATGCGTAACCGATGCACAAGGGAAAACTACGGTAAATTTGTTGGAGGGCGATTATACGGTATCGGTTTTCTCGTCGGATCACGGATTACAGCATTTCCCGGTGTATCTTTTCCGTACGCAGAAGGAATATCTGCTCATTTTACAAGAAGCGTCTATCCTGACAGTAAATTGCCGAATTTTGGACGAACTTGGGCAACCCATCGAAGGGGTTCATATTACTACATCTGGCGAGGAATTCCGAACTGACAAAACCGGAATCGCACGAATCGCAATACAAAGCGGGTTACGCTCATTTTTCCTGTTTAAGAAGGGTTATAGCGGTGGTGCGCGAAAAGCGCGCGTAGAAAGCGCGGAAACCGCTATAGAATTTGTTATGCAGAGCATTTCTGAGCCAGAAAGTTTTTCGATTCAAATAGCTCCGAATCCTGCACAAAAGGATCTACATATAGCATCGAAGAGTTTGTTGCGCGAAATTCGACTCTACAACATAGATGGCAGACTTGTAAGCGCTATGCCTGTTTATGGCTATGAGTATCGTTTGGAGCTGGGTAAGTTGCCGCGCGGTACGTATGTATTGGAGGCGCTGGGCGAGACGCCTAAGCAGGTAGCACGCCAATGTTTTATTAAAGATCGATGAAAAAGAGACTCCGTCGTACGAAGGTCTATTATCAGCGTTTTTTGCGCTTTATTCATCGCGATATCTGGCTACTGGAGTTTGATGAGAAAGTACGTTTCCGCGATCGTCTTTTCCGTTTGTTGCGTATCGTACTGTTGGTGATGCGCGAGTTTACGCACAACAGCGTCCAGCTCCGAGCAACGGCGCTTACTTACTACTCCATGATGTCGATGGTGCCTATCGTAGCCATGGGTTTTGGCATTGCGAAGGGTTTTGGTCTGGAGACGCGCCTTGCCGATGTTATTCACGAAAAGTTGGATGCGTATCCGGAATTGAGCGATAAGTTGGTGGAATTCTCTACGGCATTGCTCGAACGGACGGGTGCTGGGCTCATTGCAGGGATTGGAGTGGTGATGCTCTTTTGGTCGGTTATCAAGGTTTTTAACAACATTGAGAAGTCGTTCAATGTCATTTGGCGCATTACGACGCAACGGAGCTGGTTCCGGAAGTTTAGCGATTACCTCTCGATGATGTTACTCGCGCCTCTGCTGATTCTGGCAGCAAGTAGTGCTAATGTTTTTCTGAAGTCGTTTCTGATGAAGGCGGCACAAGATATCGAGGTACTCGGGCTTTTGAAGAATTACATGCTGATAATATTGCGTATAAGTCCGTATGTCCTTCTTTCACTGGCATTTACATTTCTCTATGTTGTGATGCCCAACACGAAGGTAAAGTTTTCGGCTGCACTATTGGCGGGTTTATTTGCAGGAATTTGCTTTGCTGTAACCCAGTGGTTCTATTTGGCTTTTCAGTTTGGAGTCTCGAAATTCAACGGCATTTATGGTAGTTTTGCTGCGCTTCCGCTGTTTTTGATGTGGTTGCAAGTTAGTTGGTTGATAGTTTTGGTGGGAGCGGAGCTATCGTATGCTATCCAAAATGTCCGGCTGTACGAATTTGAGCGTGATGCTAGCAACCTGAGTCCGAAACGAACCAAAATCCTCTCGATGTTGCTGCTTACGAGTATTATACGTCAGTTTCGTCTGGGGCGCGCACCGTTTACATCCGAGAAGTTGGCACAATTACACGGTATTCCGCTTCGTTTGGTACATAGGCTTTTGCAGTGGATGGTAGGAGCGGAGCTCCTCAACCGCGTCTATACAGAGGACGAGAAAGTGCCAGCCTATCAGCCCGGACAGGTGATTGAGCGTTATAGTATCGAAAGCTTTATTCAGAAACACGACGAGTACGGTACCAGCATTGCGGCACGGGGAGCGCTCCTCCCCATCATCGAAGACCTTTACGAGGAGTATATGCACCGCGCGGATTCAGAAAAATATACCTTGCAGGCGATTATAGATCGCGTGGATAGTAAGAAAAAATAACTTTCGTAGGGGAGTTAGCCGAAATTGCGTTAGCTAATCCCCCTCTTCAAAAGGAAATCATAAATATCCACAAATAGGATCCCGTCCTCGTTCTGATATCGTGGGGAACGACCACCCAGAATAACTATCTTCTGGAAGTTATCGCCTATCTTTTGTAGCGAAAGTATTTCCTGTGCGAGTTTTGCGGTGTCAGGGATGTGGAATACAGACTGTATATAGATTCTCCTATAGCCCATTTTGAGTTTACTGTGCAATAAACCCAAAATGTCTTCTGTCTACAGAGATTCTAAGCAGCTATGAGTTTCTGAAAGCCGTATTGAAACAATGAGACTATTCTCCCCGCTACAAAACTTCTGTTTTCCACGTTTTTAGGTTGCGTCGCCACGAGTCGAAACTAGCACCGATGAGCATGATCTGCTTACGACTCGATAGGAACTTGTCGGCATACCCCTGCTTTTTGATCTGTTTGATGGCATCGCGCGAAGAGCCCCGACTCCAGAGCTTAAACTCGAAAATATAGATAATATTGGCAGTGTGCACGATAGCATCTACCCGACCAGTAGCACAATGTACCTCGGTCTGGATGAGTCGCCCCAGCATTTGGAAGATTACTGCCACGATGCTCTGATAATATTCCTCGCGCCACTTGCGATCCTCCTTGGAAAATGTGCTGTAGGGGATACCTG
>ERZ772957.1565-NODE-1565-length-14584-cov-4.797233_pt1 | contig 14584 bp, 14 predicted proteins | sample MGYA00580682_ERZ772957 | MGnify/ENA primary metagenome ERZ772957 (study PRJEB29015, sample SAMEA2737921) | human oral metagenome | biome: human oral; feature: human-associated habitat; material: dental | place: China | collected 2025 ...
CGTTGATAGCTTCCGTCGGCGTTCCCGCTTCGTGAATCTCGTCTATCAGCTTGCCGATTTCCTCTTCAACGTCCTTTATCAGCTTCTCATTTTCTTCATCAATATGTGCCAACTCTTTTCCAACTTGTTCCATATTTTGGAAATAGTTCGGCATCGAATAATCACCCATGTCTATTCCTCCGATTGATTTATGCCTCTACAGGAACTTTGATAAATGCCTGTCCGGGATCGATTTCCTCGCGGATCATCTTGATGACGTCTTCGCTCGGCGCATCCAGCAATACTGCTTTGGAAACATCAAGATCAAAGCCGGTATTTTCCAGTACGTCTTCGGGGGAAGAGGTCGGATAATACCCCGCTAAGTACATCCGCTTGGTTTTATCGTCAAATTTGAGGATACCGCGGTCGGTAACAACAGCGATCGGGCCTCTGTTTCCCGGCAAACCGAGCTTTTCGCGGCCGCCGGGGCCGTCACCCCATCCGGCGCTGGTGATGTAGTCGATCTTGTCGATAAAGCGGCGTTTTTCATGCTGCATCATAATGACGGTGTTTGAATAGGTCGCAATACCGTTTGCGCCGCCGGAACCGGTAAAACGGGTAATAGGATTATGATAGTCGCCGATACAGGTCGAGTTGACGTTCCCGAAAGGGTCAATCTGAGCGCCGCCGATAAAGGCAATCATGCGCTCTTTATCATTCAGCCACTCGTTTGCTTCAAAGCCGATAAAGCGGACGTTCGGCCATTGTACACCGCAGTGAGCCATCAGCCGGTTATCGCCGACGCTGCGCGGTACTTCGATCGGTGCGCAGTCCATCAAACCGCTTTCCACAATCAGCCGGCAATTCGGAGCAAAGATCCGTTTTGCCAACGAAGCTCCGATTAAAGGAAGACCCGTCCCTACAATAACGATTTGACCGTCTTTAATGGTCTTCGCGATTGTAATCGCCTGCATCTCTTTATTGGTATAGTTCTTATAATTCGCCATCTTACTTATCCTCCTTTACAAGCTTTGCCGCATAGCCGAAGCCCGGTACCACATGCAGCTTCGCCAATCTGCTCGCACCCAGTTTATCGATATATTCGGTATGATCTTTTACGCCGTATACCCATTCCTGCAGATAAGCTTTAAAATCCTCTTCGGTCTTGGTAACGCTGTCATACATTTTAAAGAAATTCGCATCGTAGTCATAATAGTTATAGCACTGAGCGGGATGAGCGCCGTAGGGAGTGTGAACAACCGCATCGACGCAGAACTGCGGAATTGAGTTTTTACTCGGGTCTTTTCTGATTTCTTCTTCGGTTACGAGCTCTTCGCAGGTTACGATACATTTTTTTGCGGCAATCGCGATGTCAATATCGTGGAATTCATCACCCTCAATCGAACAGGTTCCGTCAATAGAAGCCTTTTGCACGTGAATAATTGCAGTGTCCAAGCGCGGCACCGGAACGGCGACAACCTTTTCGCCGGGGTTAAAGGGGTTTTCCATCTCTATTAATTTATCATTTGGAAGACGCGGATCTTTTGCACGCTCCTCTTTACTGATACCCCATTTGTTTACCAAGTCGGAACCCTGCATCAGCCGTACCGGAAGATACGGAAGGCCGAGAGAAGAGGCATGGAGCATCAGCATCAACACATCCTGCGAATAGTCTTCCAGCTGCATTTTTTTGTTTTTTTCAATTTCGTGGCGGAAGCGGCGCGCCACGTTCGTATAGCCGGAGTTTGCAATATAGCAGTTAATAAAGGCCTTTACTCTTCCTTCACCGATCAGCATATCCCAGTCGCCGCCGGCGGGACCGGAATATCCGATAAAATCACCTAAACCTTGACGCAAAATCTCGTTTACCGCCGCATACGGCTTACGGTTTGTCGTAAAACCGCCGAAACAAAGCACGTCGCCCGATTTTACATACGTTTTGATTGCATCATGCAATGACATAACCTTACTCATAATACATCTCCTTCCAACTATGATATTGTAGAAAGAGGAAACGCACACAAAACCGGCGTTTCCTCCGCATATTACTTGCCGAAAATCAGCATAAAATAACCGGCTGCAACCGCCGATCCGATAACACCGGCCACATTCGGTCCCATTGCATGCATCAACAGGAAGTTCGTCGGATTTTCGGACGCACCTACCGTTTGCGAAACACGCGCGGCCATCGGTACCGCCGAAACACCGGCAGAACCGATTAACGGGTTAATTTTGCCGCCGGTAACAATATACAAGAGCTTTCCAAGCAAAATACCGCCGACGGTAGACATACAGAATGCAAACAATCCCATGAAGATAATGGATATCGTTTGCAACCGCAGGAACAATGCACCGTTAGCCGTAGCCCCGACCGTAACGCCGAGCATAATCGTAACGATATTGATCAACGCGTTCTGTGCCGTATCGGATAAGCGCTGTACAACGCCGGATTCTCTAAAGATATTGCCCAGCATCAGCATACCGAGCAGCGGAGCAACCGAGGGAAGCAGCAACGAAGTAAACAAAACGGTTCCGATGGGGAATACGATTTTTTCGGTCTTGCTTACCTTCCGCAGCTGCTTCATTTTAACCGCCCGTTCTTTCTTCGTCGTTAAAAGCTTCATAATCGGCGGCTGAATCATCGGAATCAGAGCCATATACGAATAGGCTGCAACGGCAATAGGCGCCAGCAATTCGGGAGCCAAGTTGTTTGCGATATAAATAGAGGTAGGCCCGTCGGCACCTCCGATAATGGCGATAGCGGCAGCTTGCTTAGCCGTAAAAATCGGCAAGGCGCTAGCTGCCATAAAGGTAATATAGATACCGAACTGCGCCGCCGCGCCGAGCAGTAAACTGATCGGGTTTGCAATAAGCGGCCCGAAATCGGTCATCGCGCCTATGCCCATGAATATCAAACACGGGAAAAGATTACTCTTAATACCGCTATAGATAATCCGTAAAACACCGGACGTATACCAAGGATCCGCTTCTTTCATCAAATCCGCTAAGGGTAAGTTCGTCAAAAACATACCGAAAGCAATAGGTAAAAGCAGTAACGGCTCGAACTGCTTTACGATGGCTAAATAAATTAAAATGAACGAAATGACAAACATCACGAGCTGCTGCCATGTTAATGCGGCAAAGCCCGACTGCTGCATCATCGTCCCTACAACCTTAATGAATTCCATGCAGAACCTCTTATTTAACTTCTACCAATACGGTATCCGTATCGACGGCATCTCCTTTCTTTACACAGACAGCAGCTACGGAACCTGCAACTTCGGATACGATTTCGGTTTCCATCTTCATAGCTTCCAAAATAACGACAACCTGACCGACGGAAACAGCATCTCCTTCCTTAACTTTTACATCAAGAACGGTACCGGGCATCGGGCTGACTACGGTTCCTGCCGCACCCGAAGCAGCGGGGGCTGCAGGCGCCGGAGCAGGAGCCGCGGACTGAGGAGCCGCAACGGGCTGTGAAACAGGAGCTGCTTGGGCAGCGCGGGAAATTCTTTCCGGCGGTCTTCTTGACAATGAGGAAGACCCTCCACCGACTCTTTCTACTTCGACTTCATATTTTTCACCATTTACAGTGACTACATAGTTCATACCACAATACTCCTTCCTAATAGTTTATAGTTTCTTAATATTCGTGATTACGAATGAATTGACCGGTTCTCGCCGTTCTTCACTGATAGCAGCCGCAATAACGGCAACTTTTACCGCTTCGGAACCCGCAGACGGTTTTGTACTTGCGACAGCAGATGCAGCCGCCTGTGCAGGGGCCGCTTGAGGTTTGGCCGGTAAGTTTTTCTCTAAACCTGATATGATTTTTGAAACGATTGTAACATAAATCGCCAAAAACATCAGAGATAAAAACACAATACCTAACCCCAGCAGAGAGGACAATAAGCTTGTAACAAAGCTTATATACTCTGTTGTAATCATCCACACCTCCTATACATAGTAGTTTTAAAGCAGTTGCTTCTATAATAATTGCTTATACTATCATAATATAAAAAGTGCTTTACTGTCGAGGCAGTAAAGCACTTTCAGCTCTTAGCTATAATACTTGCTATGCAAAATTATCCGACAAAAATACTTGTAAATGTCTGAATGATAAAGGCATTAACAAAGTCTATGAACAGCGAACCGACGAGAGGAACAGCCAAGAACGCTTTTGTCGAGAAGCCGTTAACCGAAGTAAAGGCTTCCATGTTAGCGATAGCGTTCGGAGTAGCGCCCATACCGAAACCGCAGTGACCGGTTGCCATAACCGCCGCATCGTAGTCCCGTCCCAAAATATTGAATGTAACAAAATACGCAAACAAGCCCATAACAACGGTCTGCACCAGAAGGATGACGATAAGCGGAATTGCCAAGTCAGCCAATTCCCACAACTTCATGGACATCAATGCGATTGCAAGGAAGAACGAGAGACATACGCTTCCGATAATACCGATTTCGTCGATAGGAGTTTTACTTGAGGTGGAGTCTACAACGTTACGCATAATAGCAGCGATAAGCATCGGGATTAGGTATGCCGGCAAAGACAATCCCGCTTTTTTAATAAGCGGTGTGATAAGACCGCCGACACCCATAGCAATACCGATCATACAGGCAGCTTTAAAGAAGGACTTTTCAGTCATTGTAGCTTTCTGAGCTAAGGTCTCTTCTTTTTCAGCTTGGGCCTGAGCATCTTTTGCATTACCTTCTTTACATACCAGCTTATTCTTTTCCATCAGCCGTTTCGCAATCGGGCCGCCGAGTAGACAGCCGGCAACCAAACCGTAGGTCGCCGAAGCGATTGCAACAACCGTAGCCCCATTAACACCGCGCTCTTCCAGATAGGGACCGAAAGCGCCCGATGTACCGTGTCCGCCGGTCAGCGGAATAGAACCTGCCGCCAAACCGATACCGGGATTAAGTCCGAACACCTTCGCCAAAGCAACGCCGACGCCGTCTTGTACTACACAAAGAACAGCCGCAGCAGCCAAGAACAGAAGTGTCGCAATACCGCCTTTTTTCAATGCGGAAACACTCGCCAAGAATCCGACGCTGGTGAAGAACACAACCATAAAGAAATTCTTTAAATTTCCATCAAAAGTAAATGTAAACAGCCCCATATTATGACCTATCAACATTACAATTGAGAACAGTGTCCCTCCGATAACCGGCGCAGGAATGTAGTACTTCTGCAAAATCCCGACTTTGGCTTTAATACCGCTTCCCAACAGGTACAGTATGATTGCCAATCCCAACGTCAGATACATATCAAACGTAAATGTAACCATCTTTATTACCTCCTCATACAGATGCAGTTACGTAAATTTCAAGGAAAACCTCTAAAAAACTCACGTTTTTAGAGGTTCCCTGTAGCGCACCATGCAACGAATTATTGAATTTTATTTTTACAATCTCCCGTATCGAGATACTCTTTAACATTGTCAAAGGTTGTTTCTATCATATTAAGAGCAGCTTCATCGGTATAGGAACCAACGTGCGGTGTAATAATAACCTTGGGATACATATTGATCAGTTTTTCAAACGCAGGAACAGGCAAGGTCTTGCCGTTAAAATCTTTAAAGAAGATTTCAACCTCGTTATCCAAGGTGTCGATGCCTGCACCGTATATCTTTCCGCTTTCCAGCCCTTCGACTAACGCATCGGTATCGACAAGCTCTCCCCGCCCCGTATTGATGAGGATAACGTCATCCTTCATCTTTGCAATTGCCTCTTTGGTAATAATCTTACCGTTTTCTTTGATATACGGAGCATGGAGCGTAATAATATCGGACTTAGCCAGCACTTCATCCATTGACATCTGCGTTACAATGTCATCAACTCCGGTTTTCGGGAAAATATCAAAACCGATAACGTTTGCACCCAAACCCTTAAACAGCTTAGCTGCCGTCATACCGATTCGTCCCAAGCCGAGCACACCAACCGTACAATTCCGGACTTCACGAGAGAACATCTGCTTATCGACGATAAAGTTCTTATCTTTTGTCTTATTTCCGGTATAGGTAACATTCCTGAGCAGCGTCATCGCTAACGTCAGCGCCAATTCCGCAATCGCATTCGGAGAATAAAAGGGCACGTATGCCATTTTAAATCCCAATTCTTTTGCATACGGTATATCGATATGATTAACCCCTACCGTTCGAGTTAGTACATATTTAACACCAAGTTCTTTATAGATATCCAACCGCTCTTTCGTCGCAAAGCAGTTTCCGCGCAATACGACAACGTCATGCCCCGCAGCTTTTTTAGCGGTCGCCTCGTCGGTGAGATATTCGGGGATTAAGGTCATTTCGTACCCGAATTTCTTATTTACCGCTTCAAAGATAGGCCGTTCGACATCACGCACGCCGTAAAAAATAATTTTCATGTTACAGTGCCTCCTCTACATTGTTTAATCTTACAATGCCTCTACTGCGTTGTCAAGGAAAAAATTTTATTTTGATAGGCAAACGCATCAGACCGTCTTTTAGCTGCCCCGCAGAATAATTATATCTCATGTTTGAAAATAATTTTTCCGTCAGCCTTTTGAAAATAGGCGAGGCAGATACGAGGCATGAACAAAAATTACCCGCAGGTGTGCTTTTGCACGTCGAGGACTAATTTTTGTGAAATAACGAAGTAGATGCTCGCATATTTTCAAAAGAAAAGGTTGAACAGCCTATAAGTATTCTGCGATTTTACCTATTCCGCCTAATGCGTTTGCCCATCTTCATCCGCAAAAGTGCGAAATTTTGTTTCTTTAAAATGCAACAGTTGAACAAAGTTTGAACTTTGGAAACTGTTGCATTCGTGCGTGAAAAGCGCACATATTAATCAGCAAGTTTTCGAAAGAAAACTTGACGGTTAAGGTGAGCGGCGATATTTTAGGCGCTCACCTTATACCTATGAAATTTCGCACAAAAAGAAGCCTGCCGCTTAAAACTTTTCAACTGCGGCAGTCATCCTATTTATTTTTGCGTAAGGCTGAAAACACCGTCCCAGTTGTCGGCAGGGGGCTTTTGGATAAAGGCCTCGCACTTGCGCAGATAGGAATCGGAGGGACCGTCATTAGGACGTTCTTCACACAGCGCTTTAAAGAGTCTGAACGCTTCCTTCCAATCCCGCCGGTCAAACACGCAATGAGCTTCTTCAAAACGGCGTAAAAAGCCGAGCGTTGCCTCATCGACCGCCTCTTTCAACTCTACCAACTCCCACAGCTGCACCGGCGTATTGATGCCGACAACGCGAACCCTATCAAACCGGCGGGTGATAAATTCATCGCCGATTTCGTTTTTCGTCATATCTGAGATTAAAAGCCACGAACCGTACTGCTTGTTGACCCCCTCCAGACGGGCGGCAAGGTTGACGGCATTGCCCATAATCGTATAGTCCATCTTCCGTTCCGTACCCATGTTTCCGACTACCATATCGCCGGTGTTAATACCGATGCGGGTTAAAAGCGGGTTGGGACTCATGCCCTCGCGCATAAACAGTTCGTTCAGCTCGGCTTCTTTGCGTTTCATCAGCACTGCGGCACGGCAGGCGAGGCGGGCATGTTCTTTATAATCCACCGGAGCGCCGAAAAACGAGATAATAGCATCACCTTCGTATTTATCGATGGTGCCGCGCAGCTCCAAAATAATGTCGCTCATGCCGGAAAGGTAGATATTCAGCAGTTTAACCAGCTGTTCCGCATCGAGCGCCTCGCTTATCGTAGAAAAGCCCCTAACATCAGTAAACATTGCGGTAATCCATTTTTTCTGCCCGCCGAGCTTCAGCATGGAAGGGTCTTCGATAATCTCGTTGATAACATCGCCGGAAAGATAGGTACCGAATGCTTTGCGGAGAAAGCTTTTTTCACGTTCGCTTAGAATAAAAGATACCAGCGAATAGGTTAAGAACGATATAAAGAGCGCCAGCACCGGAGAAATAATAAAAATATACACGCCGGTAAAGCTGAATATCAGCTGATTCACAATCAGCGCTAAAACCGACAGCACAACGCCGGCAATAATTTGAATTACGGTGCTAAACGGACGGATGATAAAAATAATGCCGAAGGAAAAAACAACCGCAAGGACGGCCGATACCCAAAGCGGCGCTTGCCGTAAAAAATCCCGCTGCAAAATCGTATTTGCAACCGCCGCATGAGTGCCGACATTCACATATTCGCTTTGAAAGGGATTAACACCGATATCCGTCGTACCGGTACTTGTCCAACCGACGATGCAAAAGGCATTTTTAAGCTTACCGGCAAGCGCCGCCTCAAGCTCCGTGCGGCGGGAATAGGATGCTGCCGCATTTGCATACAGCGCTACAAAATCGGCTTTTACCTGATCATAGAGTTCGGCATCCTCAGGATTCCCCGCCTGTTTTGCCTCGTCAAACAACAGTGCTACCGATGTGCCGTAATCCGCTTCAAAAAAGCCTTTTACCGTATCCCAATAGGCGTGCACGGCGGTAAGCCACGCCTCTTTATCCTGCAGAGTTCCGGATTCAAGGGCTGCGCGGCGTAAATCTTCGCTCTCCGTCCACTGCCCTATACACGCATCTATCGGCGCGTATCCGGGGCCGAGATTCCAGCCTTGATTTGCCCGCAGCAGACGTAAATTATGCGCCGTCTTTTCTCCGGTTTCGGCATAATCAACCAATAGATAGAAAGGAATATGAGCAAAGCTGTTTTCATAGCTCTTTTTCGGCCAGCGGAGCAGCATCATACCGTTTGAATCGAGCGGTATTGAAACATTTTGTTCTTTGCCGTCATACACCGCGCCGTTCAGCATAATACGGTTTTTATCGAGAATAACTTCGGGAGAGCCGAGCTTCCGCAGCAGCGGAAAAAAGGCAAGCTGCAGAAAAACCGTTTCGCCGATATTATCGGTCAGACGGATACGCCGCCTAACGCCGTCGCTATCGATATATACATTGGTAAACCCTGCGCCCGCAGCCATCCGGCTGATCTCCGGTATCGGTATCAAAGCGCTGTGCCGATCGCCTGACAGTGGAGAGATAACCTTGATCTTAGGATAGACAAACCGTTCCTTCGCAATCGTATATAAATCCGCCGCATCCTCATTAGGCATATCCGTTTGCATATTAACGGTAATGAACGACGAGCCGAACAGCCGCATTGCCTGCCCCAAATAACTGTCGTTCTCTATCGCAACCTGCTGCGTATGTCCGTAGAGGGTGTCGCGCGAGTGATCGATTAAATCCACCAATTCGCTGCCGTATATGCCGGCCTCCGGCAGCGTGATTTGGTTATTGGCAAGCGCCGCAAAAATATCCTGCACATTTGAGCCGATCTCTTCAAAAGAAGCGTCAAATTCCGACTTTAATGTGCCGTTTAAATAGGGAAAATCTACGCTCATCGGACTTTTATCGATATATTCAATATCGAATACCGCAAATTCTGCACCGAGCTGCGTCAGCGTTTCCAATCCTTTTGCAATCGTATTACGGGGCCATGGATAAAGACCGACTCTTTCGATGGACACATCGTCGATATCCAACAGTACAATGGAAGGATCCTCTTTAACGTCGGACTTCAATCCTAAAAAGAAATCATAAAATCGGTTTTCAACACCGATCCAAAATGGGAATAGATACACTCCCGCAGTCAGCAACCCGATAATGCACGGTATGACAATCGAAGGCCAAGATGTTTTTTTCTTCACTCTTTACTCCCTGTTGAATCTATAGTAAGATATGTACACGAGTTATACAAGATCATATCTAAAAGTCCGGATAGCTTTAGATATGATTGCAAGGAGCGTTAAATAAACGCCGTACAAATCGCACGGCATTTATTTTTTCATATACATACAGGAGGACAGGATGAAACGAATTATCGTTATTGCCGTTGGCGTTTTATTTACCACAGCGACATCATTCGGTCAATCGGCTAAAAGGGTAGACAAAATTTTAGAGACTGAAAAAGCAACCTTCGGACAGGCTGCCTATCTGATACAGACCGCTTTGAATGCCGGCTCCGATGAGATTGACTTTGATACGGCCTTTGACCGCTTCAAAAGCGGAAATCAACATTTAATACGGGATTCGGTTACGGCGGATGATGTGATACCGGCAAAAACCTATGCCTTTTTATTGATGAAGGCCTTTGATGTAAAAGGCGGCATGATGTACCGCATTTATCCGTGTCCGCGGTACGCCTACCGGGATCTACGGTACCTTGCAGTTATTCAGGGAAAAAATAATCCGACCGCATCTATGACAGGAACAACAATGCTGCAAATATTCAGCCGCATCGATATGGTACAAGGCGGTGAACAATGAAACGGATACTAACCCTTCTTATCATAGTAAGCGGCATTACAATGCAGGCGTCCGCCGTGGACTTCGGTGTGAACCTTTTCGATACCACCGGACTAAACGGTACCGATAAGGTTGTTAATGTTTCGCAGGCAAATGCGGCGGAAATCTTTGTTGAATTTCCTGTCGGCGGCTTTTCGTCGATATATATTTCCGGCGAAGCGCGGTTTTCGGGTATTTTTCCTATTAAACCGAAGGGGATGATACAGTTACTCCCAATTTCTCAAGATTTTAGAGTGACAAGAACGGAGTGGTCGGGCAATACAGCCTTTAACAGGATCGGGCTGCAATGGGCGGTCGGGCGTACATCATTCAACGAATATTCCAAGAAGATTTTAAAAGGTTTGTTTGACGGAGCGCGGCTCGGCCTTACAATTAAAAATACGGATATAAGCTTTGCACTCGGTTATACGGGCATTACATATAAGCATGATGCAAAAATAAGAATAGATCAAGACGATATAGACAGAATGGATGATACAAACAAAGTGCTCGCACCGCAGCGGTTATTTCTGTTACTATCATCATCTTTCCAAGAAGTAATACCTTCACATACATTCGGTATCGATGTGTTGGGACAATTCGACTTACTCAAACAAACCGGAAGGACACATACGCAATACCTCATACCGTATATTCATGGACGGATAGGCAAGAATATCAACTGGCGGTATTGGGGTGTGATATTATTCGGTGAAGATACGCAATTCTTTTATTCCTTTGCATCGGGACTTGCCGTGCAATACTTCAAGCCGGAGTGGCGTTACTTTACACTGACCGGTAAGCTCGATTGGGCTGCAGGCGGCTATGACGGCACGAAAAGAATGCGGGCATTTGTACCTATTACCGATATAAAACAAACCGTTATAGCCGACGGATTGGCAAATCGATTCAGTAATATGCTCGCGGGTGCTCTTACGGCAAGTATTCAACCGATACAAGAACTTTTAGCGCAATTGTCGTACGTAATGTTGGCTTCGCCGAAGACGTTAGAAATTCTCACTTATACCGGATCCGAATTATCGGCGAAAGTAGCATACCATTTCTATAATGATTTTGATGTAGCATTTACCGGCGGTATATTCGTGCCCAATAAAGAAGTTATTCAGTCATACAACGTGCGCTGGTTGACTGAATTGACATTTACCGTAAAACTATAGGGAACCGGTAACAATCTTGTTTTTTATGATTCCCTATAGAATACCGATTTTAGGAGATTTATTATGAAAAAATCTTTAGGAATTCTCATACTCTGCATAGCAGCGGGCATTTCATCATTGGCAGCAGCGGCCTTGACGGCAACAATTACGGAAGTTGCAGGCAAGGTTGAATGTAAATTACCCGGAAAAGATTGGGTCGCTGCAAAGACGGGTACTGTTTTACCTGCAGGTTCTCTCATTTCAACCGGTTTTAAAAGCACTGCCATTCTTAAAACGGAATCGGCAACGCTGACGGTAAAGCCCGTCACTCGTTTATCGCTTGAAGAATTGGTAAAATCCGAGGGTACTACAAAAACTCAAATGTTCTTAATGGCCGGCAGAGTTAAGGCGGAAGTGACCCCTCGTAAAGGTGAACAAGCAGATTTCAAAGTGAAAAGTCCGACAGCAACCGCTTCCGTACGAGGTACCGGTTTTGAATTTGACGGACAAAATTTGCTCGTAGATCATGGAGCCGTTCAATTTGAATCGGACACCGGTATCGGAATATCGCAAACGGTTACCTCCGGCGAGTTCAGTACCTTGAGTCAAACAGGCACAGTAACCGCTCCGGTAGCTGTGGCAACCGGCGATTCCGATAATCCATTACGAGCGACCCAATCGGCTTCCATAGCAGCAGCGAATAATACCGATTCAATAAATATGACGAAATTTATTGATCCCGAAATAAGGATACCTGTTTCGATCGCTATAGGATGGGAAGATTAACTATTTTTACATTATTGTCGGCAGCCGTCCTCGCCCATCTCCCTATCCCTCGACCGGTGAGAGATAGGCTGCCGTTTTTTTTAATTCAAAAATATGCCGTATTCGGCAATATAAATATATAGGAAGTTATGGCCATAAAAATTATCTGTGCAGATATAACAACACTTAAAGTAGATGCAATCGTCAATGCGGCAAACACCTCATTACTCGGCGGAGAAGGTGTTGACGGAGCTATTCACCGCGCTGCCGGCCCCGAATTATTGGAAGAATGCCGCGCGCTCAAAGGGTGTAAAACAGGACAGGCAAAAATTACACGCGGATATAAGCTCCCTGCAGAATACGTTATCCATACGCCCGGGCCGATATATCAAGACGGTAAGCACGGGGAACCGGAGCTGCTTGCAAGCTGCTACCGCAACTCGCTCATTCTTGCCGCAGACTTTCACTGTGAAACGATTGCATTTCCTTGTATCAGTGCGGGCGTATACGGCTACCCTATGGAAGAGGCGGCAGTAATTGCTCTTTCGACCGTTTATACCTACTTAACGGAAACAAAGGCGGATATGACCGTCTATCATGTTTGTTTTAATAAGCAAACAGAAGAGCTATACCGTACACTATTATCAAACTTAATTATCAAACAGAGCGATTCAAGACAACCAAAAAATAGTAGGCGGATACACACACGGTAACACAGGAGCATAGAGAAAATAAATGGAATTTTTAATTTTAATTTTTGGTATTCCGATTGTAGCATTAATTTGCCTGATAAGTGCTATAATACAATTTTGCAGGACAAATAAAGAAAATATTGAAAAAAGAAAAGCCTTAAAAAAAGAAATTATCATTTGTGCAATAATTATTGCAGCATGGATTGTGATTATTGGTGGATTTATATTTTTACTGATGAGGTCAATTGCAATCAATGGAATGTAATATGAAGAAAATTACTGTTATCCTTTTTATTATGATTTCTCTATTAGGAATGATAAGTCTCTTATATTCAGGAATACAATTTAATATTTTACATAGAAAGTCAGGTATGATAGCTGTTATAGCTGGGAGTAACGAAATCTCAACTCTTGCAATTGATTTAAAGGATTATCTTCCATTTGACAAGAACTCAAAAACAAATTATGTAAAATCAGATTTTCAAATAGATGACACCATTCCTGTACTTGATGGAGCAAGTGCGCTATATCCGGTCTTTTCTGCGATTGCATCTGCAGCTTATCCTGAAAAATCAGTTTGTTTCGATGGTGAAAATTTCACCAAAGAAAGCAAAGTTCAAATGCGAAACACGAGAGGCGCTTACAAAGCTGTTGTTGATGGCGTTGCAGATATAATTTTTTGCGCCTCACCTTCAGAAGGGCAACTATTGTATGCAAAACAAAATAATGTAGAATTGGAGTTTGTTCCAATTGGCTTAGAAGCATTTGTGTTTATTGAGAATATAACGAATCCTGTCAATGACTTATCAATTGAACAAATAAAAGGAATATATTCCGGTAAAATTAAAAATTGGAAAAAAGTTGGAGGAACAAATACTTTAATTGCAGCATGGCAAAGAAAAGAAGGAAGCGGCAGTCAAACCGCATTCTTAAAATTTATGAATGGAGAAAAGATACGATTAAATCCTTTAGGCATTTTCTTTGGAAGTCCTATCGGTTACTCATTTCGTTATTATGTAGAAGGAATAACACAAAATGCAAATGTAAAAATGATTTCTTTAAATGGGATTGCACCAACAAAAGAAAACATACAAAATGGCAGATATCCTCTATCTTCACATTTTTTTGCTATTTACAGAAAGGATAACAAAAATGCAAATGTAAAAAAGCTGATAGATTGGATTCTTTCTCCTGAAGGTCAAAGAATCATCGATAATAATGGCTATGTACCGTTAAAAAATTGAAAAACGTCCGTTCAATGAGCGTTTTCAACTACAACGATCATGAACAAACCTGACACCTCTGCAAAACGAGCGACAATCCTTATGAATACAATATATACCGCTGCACCATCTCAAACGCTTATAGAAAATCTCAACGATTTTTACCGATGGCTTGACGATTTTATCAACTTTGAAAAACGGCCGCATAACAAAGCATTTTCGCTTGAGGTTATCGGATACTATGCCGCGCTTTTTTCCAACCCGCAAACGGCGTATAAGTGCGTCCATATTGCAGGTTCAAAGGGAAAGGGCTCCGTTGCAGCGATGCTTTCGGCCTTACTCACCGAGGCGGGATATAAGACCGGCCTCTACACCTCTCCCCACGTAAACGACTTCCGCGAACGGATAACGGAAAACGGCCGTTTTTTCAGTGACGAGGCCTACCTGA